>Ga0214923_10000989_pt1 | contig 41464 bp, 38 predicted proteins | sample LL1510_MetaG_FD_177993 | JGI IMG/M metagenome (GOLD analysis project Ga0214923, IMG submission 177993) | Freshwater microbial communities from Lake Lanier, Atlanta, Georgia, United States - LL-1510 | ecosystem: Environmental > Aquatic > Freshwater > Lake | place: USA: Georgia | collected... | reverse complement strand
GCTTTGACTGGCAGGGCAGGGTGAGCTTTGCTGCATTTGCTCGGACCTTGCGCATCGTCGGTGCTCAGGCGCTGAGGGGCTATCAGTGGATTGAGCAGGCTGACCATGCGGCAAGGCGCTATAAAGAAGAGCAAGAAGGCGAAAGCGGCAGTGAAGGTGAATTCTCAGACACGAAAGACACGACCCCTGGTGATGCTGCCGACGCAACGACAAGCCCACCAGGTACCTCCAAGCTTCTTCACTAAAGCGCCAGACACATGGAGATCCAACTCGTCACGGGCGATTTGCTCAAGCAACAGGATTGCGATGGCATTGTGAATTCAGCTAATCGCGAGCTTTTGCCCGGGGCGGGGGTGTCGGGTGCAATTCATCGTGCAGCAGGTCCGCAACTTCAAGCCTGGGCCAAAGCGCATGGGCCTATCAAGCTGACTGAGGCCGTTGTATCACCCGGCTACGACTTGCCTAATCGCTGGATCATTCATGTGGCAGCACCTCGGTACTTTCAGGATGCGTCACCCCATGATGCCTTAGCACGAGCTACCCGCGCTGTCCTTGACCAAGCCCGCATCCAGGGGATCTACCGAATTGCCATGCCGGGACTGTCGATCGGCATTTATCGATTCCCGGTAGAAGAAGCCGCCATGGTTACGGCTCAAACACTGACCGCCGAGGCGCACCGCACGCGACCTTCACTGATTCGACTGGTGTTCCTCGATGCGGACATTACGACACACTACGAAGAGGCAATCAAACGTGTTGAAGGAAAGTAAGGCAAGTGTGGGCAGTAAACCAAATCGAGAGCAATGGCTGGGCGAGGCGGTCAGCGAACTGAGCGCTATCTTTAAAGAGCGCGGCTACGAGGTACCACCCGTCAGAGTGAGTTGTGGATTTGCCCATACGAGCAGCCGCAGTGTGATCGGCCAGTGCTGGTCAACCAAATCCTCGGATGCGGCGATCAATGAGATCTTCATTTCACCCAAGCTTGCTGACTCTGTCGAAGTGCTGGATACGCTGACCCATGAACTGGTCCACGCAGTCGATAACTGTGAACACAGACACGGAAAGGAGTTTAAAGCCATCGCACAGCGGATAGGACTCCAGGGCAAGATGCGAGAAGCGTCGGCAGGACCTGCCCTGAAACAAAAGCTGACAGCGATTGCGCTAAAACTCGGAAACTACCCGCATGCAAAGCTTGCCGTACCGGTGCCATCTCCAAGCTTTCGATCACGACCGCGAGCCGTTTGTGAGCGTTGTGGGTTTAAGGTCCCCATGCTGAAATCCTGGATTCACTACGGACCGCCCGTGTGTCCGATGGACCAGGTGTTGATGGAAAAGCAAGGTGATTGGGCTTGAGCTACTGTGATTCTTGAGGTCAGAGAAATCCTAATTACCAAAAATTTGTTGTGGTTATAACGGTTCGAGAAAGATATCGCACGGTTCCTGCCGAATTAATTCGAGCTCACCCGTCGCAAACGTATTGAAATTAAGGACAATTCAGCTATGACCAACTTGACAAAGGTAAAACTGGTCGAATTTACAAGATGGGCGAGGAGCACAGAGCTGCAACAATAGCGCGGCCGAGAACTCTTTAATCTAAAGGGCAAAAGAGTGACGTCATTTGTATACCGAAGAGGAAAATAGAAGTCAAGAATTTCACGGTAGAGTCCTTCAGTGAGACGTGGAGCAGTTTCATCGGCTGCTCACGATAACGGCTTTTCCTTTAGCAGTTCTGTGAGCATTTCTAGATGTTTTGTCCTTTGTACGAAAACCCAAGAATCTTTTGTCGATCGCAGTGCAATGTACCAAAATTTGTGCTTATGATTGGGCCAGACTCTCTGTCAGCCCCTTGCTTCGTAAGATTTCGAGTCCGGGTGCTAATCAGACCCTAAATGCAATCAAGTAAGTTGAGCACGCAAAGGATCGATCTGGTGGACCAATTTATTTCGAACTTACCAAATTTTATTCTTGCAGCTGTCGCGCTGCTTACCATTATCTTTCTTGCGGTCTTTCTTCGGCAGGTCAGTAGAGCGAATCAGGACTTACTCAGAGCAATCAACGGACTAATTTCGAATAGAAATAGTCTAAAAGGACGCCCGCCCGCTGAACTCGATGCGCTATTTCCAAACGATCCTTTGCTTCATATTTGGAATGAGTATTCAGACACCTTGCATCCGATGCGACTCACACATGGCGTTGACGCTGTAGTTGAGTATCGGTCAAGCATGCCAGCTGAGGGCATGTTTACAAAGGAGTTGCTGGTTGATGGTCCGGTTTTTGACGACTTTTGGCGGCACCTGCCGGGAATTCTTACTGGCCTTGGTATTGTCGGAACGTTCGCAGGCCTGTTAAGAGGTCTTGGAGAATTTAGAGATGCGATTGCTCCTGAGCAAGGTACACCAGGAGCGACAACTGATGCAGCGGCAAAAGCTGTAGCCGGTTTAGCACCATTACTTGATGCCGTAATGCACGCGTTTATCGTCTCAGCTATCGCGATATTTTGTGCCATGGCGGTAGTTTTCATAAGTAGGCTCTTGATTGCAAAGCTCAACGTGAAAGTCGAACGCTTGTGTGATCTGATTGACTCTTTATATCAGTCTGGTGCTGGAGAGGAGTATCTGCAGCGCCTTGTTGAATCGGCAGAAAAGTCTGAGACGCACGCCGCACAACTTAAAGACGCGCTTGTTCAGGACCTGACAACCCTCCTTACAAATCTCACTGAGCGACAAATAAAGGCTCAGGAGGATTCCGCGAAATCAATTGGGGAGACGATTACTTCGTCAATGGCTGGACCGATGGCAGATATTGGGAGGATTGTTGAAGCGAACGCCGCGGGCAATACACAACAGGTTGCTACGGCACTCGACACTCTTTTGACCGGATTTATGGCGAGATTGGAAGACACCTTCGGGGCGCAAATTCATGGCATCAATGAGCAAATTCAACGATCAATGGCTTCGATGGAAGCAGTACAGACGGCTTTACAAACCTTAGTTCAAGATATCCAGCATGCCAATGAGAGTGCAACATCACGAATGTCAGAACGATTGGCTGCTGCTATGCAAGCCTCTGCCGAAAATCAACAACAACTCACGGAACAGATGTCCCAGTTCGTGACGGAATTTAGGGCCCTTTTATCGGAAGAACAAAATAGGTCGAGAGATGCAATGAATCAGGCTGTCGCCGATGTTTTGGCTCAATTAGGTACTGCCATATCTAATATGGAATCAACCAGAAGGACTGCAGCAGAAGGCGAGCGGCAACGCAATGTTGAGCTTACAACCCGAACCGGTGATCTTGTTACAGGTTTGTCTGCCACCGTCGACGAGTTACTAAAAACGGTTAGCGATCAAGTCTTGAAAACGCAGGCGAGTATTGACGCTCTTCGTACTGTGTCCTTGCGTGCCATCGACGGCATGAATCAGGGAGCGGTCTCAATGGGTTCTGCCGCCCAGCGTTTTCAGACGGCAGGCGACTCCGTGACCCAAGCTCTTACGACGTCGGCAAGCCTAATTGACCAGGCTCGTGCTTCGGCAGCTGCGCTTCAAACAGCTTCGTTAGCTTTAAACAGCGGATTTGAAAAGTATGACTCAACAAGAAGGACTGTAGATAGCCAAGTGCTCGCGCTAACCGGACTAATCGAATCAGCAAAGCGCGAGGCGGGGATGTCAAAGGATCTAATCGACCAGATGAGAAAAAGCGTTGACGCTCTTAAAGGAGCGGAATCTGAAAGTAGAGCAAACTTAGACGCCGTCAACCAGCAACTTAAATCCGCATTTGAAGTATTCGGTACAACCCTTGTTGAGCAAGTTCGACGAGTATCAGGCGAGACAGACAAAAATATCTCGACACTTTCCAATCAGCTGATAGGCGTTGTACAAGAATTGACCCAATTCATGCATCGCACTCGCAGACAGTGAGCCGCTGATGTTCTCATTGATCCTCAAGAAAAAAACTGGTAAATCTGAGGGAGAAAGTCCATTTTGGATCTCTTTTTCCGACCTAATGACTGCGCTAATGACGCTTTTTCTTGTCGTCATGGCAGTGACCTTGATATCGATCCAAAAAAGCATCCCGGAGTCCATCGCCCAAGAGGCTGCCAGGCAGAAAGACATAAAAATCGTCATGGCCCTTCTAAAAAAAGAGTCATTGCCATTTGTCAAGGTGAGGGTGGACGAAGCGAACTATCGACTAGATCTCGGTGATATTGTGTACTTTGAGAGCGGTTCGCATGCCATTCGACCTGAGGTAGCGGCTGAACTACGTGCCTACATCCCAACCTTGCTGAAGGTGAAAAGGACGGCCTCCGGTAACTGGATCAAGCGCTTCATTGTTGAAGGATTCACCGACCAAGATGGTAGTTACACGCTCAATCTCGAACTCAGTACTAAGCGGAGTCGAAGCGTAATTTGTGCTTTGGTTTCCCCGATACCCAACGCCCCGAAACTTACTGAGGAACAATTAAAAGATATTCAACGTTATTTCTCTTTAGGCGGCTTTTCATCTTATTCGATTCGGCAAGAGAAGGAGCTCAGTAGAAGAGTAGAGATTCGAGTTGAGTTCTGGACCATTGAAGAACGTTCTAAAGCACAAAAAGAACTGCTACTCAATCGAGATTTTGGTGAGTGCTAGGAATGGCTGAGAAAAGATTGTTAGAGATTTTGCTAACATCAATCAAAGAAATGGGCCTCGAGCATCTCCAATTGGGCGCGCCTCAGCAGATTGAAAAAGAAGTGCAAAGGGCTGAAAGACTTTTCAAAGACTACTCCAGCAAGTCACACCATTCTAAGGATGACGCCTATTCAGCGGCTTTAAAGCTAGTTCGGGGTGAGGTACTGGATAGTTGGTCGAAGGACATAGTGGCCGCGGCTATCGCTATTCCTCTAAAAGAAAGAAAAGATCTTTCTGTTATTGAGACACCTCATCTTGAAGCTCTTTTAAATAGTTATCGCGAGCAAGCCGATAGAGGTGAACTGTGGCGATTAACTTGGTACTCTCTTTTTAACTCGTATCTAAGCGTTGACCCATCAAGGCTAAGCAGCTCACCTGGGAGAGAAGGTTTTTCAAAGTTAAGAACGTTTTTAAGAAAAACTTGGCCTACGATCGATAGCAATTCCGGCGATCTGGCAGTACCTGATTGGGTTCAAGTGCTGCGAGTCGAGCCTGAGCTTTTGTCGGATAACCCTGCACAGAAATATGCGACCGCCGTTCTAGCGGGGGACTTTGAGAAGGTTAATGAAGTTCAGCAGCGGCTCGGGATTCCAGCAAGCGGGTGGTTTCGAGAAGAGCTTGTGATTGGTGCCGTTAAGCAGGTTATTCTGCAATCAGAACGTGAGTTCAAACATCATCTCCCGGCAGTCATTGCTTTAATTAAAACTGCGCCTACGTTTCGAGATCGGGCTATATGTGCCGTGTTAAAGCGGTATTACGAGTGCCAAAATAGGTCAGTTGATCCGCAGCTTCGCGACTATCTAATTCAACCAAGCGTCTGGCGAAATCCAAAGCTAAAGGCAGCGGGAATTGCAACAGCCTGGAACCAAGTGTCAGACTTTGAATGGCGCATGGTCATGGGTTGGGTTAACGAGAGAAATCTGAGGGATTTTTTTGACATATTGGCATCAAGAAATGGTGCGAATCAAGAGCGCTTGAAATTTTGGTCCAAGTACATGAATCAAATTGCTTGGACCAGACTGATTTTCGGTCACGAAACAATTCGTCAAAAGACCTATAACCCAGGAATTCGAGCCCTGCTCGAGTCCGAGGAAGGTACCTACGCGAGGCTTAGAGGAAGCTCAGACAAGACCCTAGACGCTTTTATGATGCAACTTGGGGACTACCTTGTCGTGGAGTTCAGCAAGACTGGGCATGGGGGATATGTCTACAGGCTATCAGATCTTCCCTTTAACCAATACACCGCTGCCTACCAAGGAACAACAGAGGATTTAAAGAGTGGCTTTTACCAAGGTGGCAAGGCTGTGGTCAAAATTTTCCATACGCCTGGCTGGGAAGGTAGAATTGCAGACGAACTAAGGCGGTTAGGAATTCAGCCGGACAGCCGTTCGGATAGTGCCCACCAACGGCGCGATCGTTTGTCAGATGACCAAAAACAAACGATTACCCGCATTCAGGGATTTGACCAGCAAAGGCAATCGGTTGCTAGCCAAACCGTAGTTATGACCGAAAAGTTAGGCTCGGCGACGGCGAGGAACACCGTTGAAAGCCAGCATGACAGCTTGATCAAGCAGGTCTCCTCGAGCTCCTTAACTGTTGATGATGTCAAAGCAGTCATTAGGCCCTACTGGGGCGCAAGCATAATTGCTGAAACGACTGGCGCAGCAAGGAGAATTAAAGTCACTGACCGTGGTGGCAATGTCAAACTTGAGGCCGAGCTTAAGAGTCTTGGGTTTCGCTGGTCACAATTTTATAACTGCTGGGTATGGACTGAAGAATAATGGGTCTGTTTGATTTGTTTAAGCGTAAAGAGACTCCAACTCCATTCCGAAATAGTACTGTCAAAAGCTCTGCTGATGAACATGGTCTGACGCTTACTTTTGTAGAGCGCTTGAGTGCCAACGAGTTAGAAGCACTTCTAGATGTCGATCCTCACGCGTCTACTGAAGAGAAACTCTTGAGAGGTTACTTATCTGATCTATTTATCGAGAAAAAATGCGAGATTTCAGCCGAAGGAGTGTTGATACCCTGGGATCGGTTTTACGATCTTTTGGACGATGCACAACATTCGGCTCTTGTACCGTTGCTTGGTGCACCAGAAGTTCGAAATGTTATACCTATATTACGAGAAACTGGTACGGTATCTGATCAATTATTTAGCGTATACGTTTCCGACTGGTTAGAGAACGACAGGGTCGTTGACATCGAAGTTGGCCTTGGGCCTCTGCTACGCGTGGGCGGCGAGCTCAACCTCTTTAGTCGCGAGGTCAGAGATCTGCATAATGCGTTGCGACGATATTTTCCCAAGCCTGCCCTCAAAAGGTCTCAGCACGAGAATGAGCTTGCTTGGGGCGTCGTGCGTGATCTTGCAATTCGCGCTTGTGCAAGATTCGGCTCACGATATTTGGAAACAACAATCGTGATAACGCCAGAAACTTTGCGTCTACCTACGAGACGGCACGAGACTAAGATGGGCCGCGTGTACGAGGTCCAACCAACCTTTGATCAAGCTCCAGACGGTTGGCTTGCAGCGTTTGATCGATTTCAAACGGTGCAGGAGCACTATGACATTACGAAACAAGGTGGTCGAATTCGAGTAATTCTTTCCGAACCGGTAAGAAAAGTCCTTGACGTCGTTAAGCGAGAGATGCCGGGCAGAAAGGTAGCTGGCTTCAAAGCAGAACGTTTTGTAAATAACCCTCAAGCGTTTTTGGGGGACTATGCGGAGGGTGTCTTACAAGTTCACGATGAGACCAGTATAGAAATCGATGAAGCTAAGCGGCAAACTAGTTTTTATATTGATCCTAACATTCACTCAGGATTTATAAAGCACGCCAGCCTAGTTATCACAGAGTTTTACGCAGATGGTAATAGCCGAAGCCACAAGGAACTGTTTGAATTACCTGAACAACTACTGCGTTTAATAAGACGGTTAGAAGAGGCGATTAAGGTTGGACGTTTGATGGTCGCCTTCAATGAATTCGACCTCAGCATAGACGCAAATGCTGAAGTGCAGCTTGAGCGCATGAAGCAAATTGCGCACGCCTGGGAACACCAGGGAGACGAACTCATAACTCTGGATGATATTTATGAGCTTTCTGACTACAGCGACCGAATTCAAGGTATTGGAGTCGCGACGCCGATTTATATCCCCGTCCTGCGCAAAGCTAATGACGGAGACGAGGAGGGTCATGGATGGTTACCAAGTGACTTAACTCCCATGCTCAAAGTAATCCTTCCTGGTTCTAGTGAAGCCGTTCTGATTCCAGTTACAACTGAATGGGTTAATAATTTTGAGGAGTTGGTCGGTCAAGCGGAGAGTCAAGGGTTGCCGTCTATAAAAGATCCAGCCATACCTGTTCAGTTGGAAACGCCCCAAGCTCGAGTACTTCTTGATGGGTTTAAAACATTGCTCCAACCCACCCAGCTTGAAGCGCCTAGAGTCGCAGCTAAAGGCGGTGAGATCGAGGAGAAAAAGCCACAGAAAGAAACGCTCCTTGTCAAAAATAACTTCCACACAGTTGACTACTTGGAGGCAAGAAAAGCACTGCTAAGTGTGCCTAAAGGATTTGATCCGAAGCTACCCACTTGTCTACGTCCAACAATTCAGTTAAAGACGCACCAGCGGTTCGGTGTCGCTTGGTTTCAACATCTATATAGCAAGGCACCAAATGAAGTAAGAGGGTGTCTACTAGCTGATGACATGGGTCTAGGTAAAACGCTACAGTTGTTGATAGTTCTGGCAGAGATTTATGAAGAAAATCAAGATGAGCTTCCTTCGCTCATCATAGTGCCAAAGACTCTTCTTCAAAATTGGGATCGTGAGGTGGAAAAGTTTTTTAATCGATCATTTCCAAGGCACTTAGTTTTGTATGGCGATGAACTGAAAAAGAGAAAGCAGCCTCGCGCGAAGATCGATGAAGAATTACGTACTAAAGGGATCGCGGATCTTCTAATTCCTAATTGGGTGGGGCAAAATAAAGTAATTATTACGACCTACGATGTACTGACTGGTTTTGACTTTTCTTTCGCGAAGCAGGGCTTCGCCTTTGTAATCTGCGACGAGGCACAGCGGATTAAAAATCCAGCTGCTAACGTTTCTAGATCAGTTCGAAAGCTTAAAGCAAAGTTTCGAGTTGCATGCACCGGGACGCCGGTTGAAAATTCATTAGTAGATTTGTGGTGCTTATTCGATTTCTTTCAACCAGGTCTACTTGGTTCACTTGATGAGTTTTTTCGAACGTACCGGCGACCTATTGAGTGTAAGTCAACTGAGCAGAAGGATGCTTTGACGCGACTACAAGCCTTGATTCGACCTCAGACGCTTCGGCGAACCAAAGCAGATATTGCCTCAGACCTGAAGAAGAAGTTCTTCGCAGTAAGTGGTTTCGAAGCCAACGAAGAACTACTTAAGTCGAGCCTTGAAGGAAAAGACTTACTCAGGGTCAATATGTCTGATAAACAAAGGATCAAATACAAAGATGGTTTGCGGAGGCTACAAGACGCTCGGCAGCTTGAAGATGGCAAGCGTCGGGGGCGGCTATCTTTCGAAGCGTTACATTTTATGAAAGCGATTTGTGCGGAGCCTTATTGTCTACCGCGACAAAAGTTTGTTCCAGATCCAGGTGGTACTTTGGCGCACCTGCGACATTCGCCTAAGCTTGCCTGGTTACTAGACAGACTGAATGTTGTCAAAAGCAAGGGAGAAAAGGCGATTGTATTTACAGAGATTCGTGAAATACAACTCGCGCTTAAATATTTTTTAGGCGAGCGGTTTGGCTTAAAGTGCTTTATCGTTAATGGTGAATCTGAGAACCGTCAAATCTACATTGATAAGTTTTCGGCAAACGTGGGGTTTGACGTAATCATCTTGTCGCCCTTAGCCGCCGGTGCTGGTCTTAACGTGGTCGCCGCTAACCATGTATTTCATTTCACGCGGGCCTGGAATCCCGCAAAGGAATCGCAAGCAACCGATAGAGCGTTCCGGATCGGGCAAGAGAAAGACGTTATTGTCTATTGTCCAACAATCGTCGATCCTGATGACTCTTCTTATGTGACATTCGAACAAAGGCTGGACCAGCTACTCAAAGAAAAAGCTGCGCTTGCGAATTCAACAATGGATGGCGATGAGATAACTGTGATGCTTAACGGGTCATCAAGTGATGTTGGTTTCACAGAGTTTATGGCGATAGGTTCAGCGATTGGTGTCGCCGAGCCTAGACTTTTGTCGATCGCTGATATAGACCGGTTAGATGGTAATTCGTTTGAAGTCTTCGCAAGCTTGTTTTATTCCAAACAAGGGTTCCTGTGCCATGTAACGGAAAAGAAAAGCGGTGACGGAGGCGTCGATGTGGTAGCGATAAATGGGTCGCTTGGTCTTCTTGTTCAATGCAAATCAAGCCAAGCGTCAAGTGTCGGGTGGGACGCTATTAAGGAGTTAGCAGGAGGGGCTATGCGGTACAGGCGCGGTTTCCCGGTGTATCGTTCATAAAGGTCGCGTTTACCAATCAGCGATTTAATTTCGCTGCGGCCGAACAAGCGAAATTGAACCAAGTTCAACTCATCCAGCGACAGGAGATTGAAGCATGGTTGAGTGAGTTTCGGGCTTCGGACCATGAACTTGACGAGCTGCTTCTTGCATAAATGACGAACTAGTCATTCGCTAGCATGGCTTTGATCAAACTGTAGGATCTTTCACTTACTACCCATTCCCAATGAACCCGGGCTCGTGTTAACCCTACGAATAGCCTACGTTTAAAATTTTCGCTTAATTCAGGAAAATCAATTTCAGTTAAGATTACCGCTGGCGCGGCTTGACCCTTGAACCTAAAGACACTGTCAGCGATTATTTCACCGGTCTTCCATATCGGTGATCCATCTCTATCAAACCATCCAGTGAATCTTTTCAGGTGCCACGGTCCTACTGAGTCCTCCTTTAGAATAGACGAGCGTTCACGACCTTTTAATGTTATGACAGCGATTTGTTGAGGTTGAAAGCCCATTGATATACATCGTTGTATTGCGAGTGATGTTTTATTTATAACATCATTTCCTTCGGTGGTATAGACAAGAGGTTCCGCAAATCGACCTACGTATGGATTCGCCGAAGTTACAGTCACCGTTGTCAATTTAAGTGCATTTATAAGATCTACAATAATTCGTGGTGATCTGAAGTTCTCAGGAGATCGAATTTCGATCTCTCCGTCTACATCAAATTGTTCACGGTCCGAGTACATGTTTTGTTCCGGATCCTCTAACAGCAATGCATGCCCATCTGGCTTCAAAAGTCGCAATATAGCCTCAACCCATTCGGGGCGTAGATCCTGCATTTCATCGATAATAATGAAGTCTCTCGACTGTTCATAGCTTTCGATAATCTCAAAGAGCTTTCTTTCTAGATCTGTAAACGCATTGCTTTGAGAAAAATCGACTTTGTACCCGCACTCTCTTGACAGTCGTAACGCAAACTCATGAAAGGTTTCGACACAGGTTCGACTGGGTGCTATCCGGGAGATATGGTCTGCAAGCGGTCTGTTAAAGCAGAAGTATGCCGTGCTGACACCTAATTTATCTTCTGCCCTCAGTCGGTTAAGTGCAAGTTGCGTCTTCCCAGAGCCAGCTGTTCCGACTACACGAACAACTCTACTTTCTGCTCTAATTCGCGGAACCCAAGTGGTAAGTCCATCGGCCATCCGGCTTGTGCTGCTCTCTATGGACCCAATTAGGGCAGTTACATCAGGCTCAATGCAAAGATCATCCGAAAGAAAGTCGATTATCGATCTCTGATTTGACTCATCCGCTAATCCAGGGGGCAGAAATTCTTGCACTTTCGTGCAAAGCCTGTCGATCTCTGAAACGTCGACGATCTGTTCCTTTGACCACTGTACCGTCTCGGAGACTATTCGAGCATCTGGTAACACGAGAATGGAGGCTATTTTGGAGGTCAAACCTCGGTCCTTAAGCCTTTTTTTGAACGCTCCATGAGTGCGCGCTATCTGTGAAAGCACCGAGACACGGTCACCATCATAGTCTTTGAATATACCGTCAGCGCTGAAATCAACACTGCCGCTCTTTACTTCAATTAACAAAATGTCACCTGCCTGATTGACGGCGACTATGTCTGCCTCACCCCTAACATCGCTGGATTTCGGTACTAACGACCAGCCGACGGAATGAAAGAGCGTGTAGATGGAAGGAAGCCCCAACTCGAGGATCTTAAGAACTTTTAACTCCGCCTTTAGCCCTGATCTTGATTCGCCGTAAATAGGGAGCGATGGAATTAGCCTTGCCACAAGCTGATGTCCTTAATCGATTCATACCAAGTTAAGCGGAAACCAATTTTCCGTCCGATGGAGTTTATAGCCTCAACGCCATTAGTTCGCACTAATGTGCCTAGAATTTCACATTGGATCTTCTTCTCCCGCTTTTTAGTACTACGTCTACTCTGGACTTTTTGGTAGAGACTTAGCCCAGGGCGTTTTTCATCACGGCTGACGGCCCATGTTGGCGTCGATGGTTTAAAAGTCGGTTAGATCGCTATATATAATAGATGGTAAAGGGCTTAGCTGGCTCAGCTTTTAATGCTTGGGAATAGTTCTTCAACTTCTTTTCCAATAGATTTATAACGATCCCGAATGGCATCACCTCTATAGAGTTCTAATAGCTCGTGCTGACTAATCTCCCCTTTGTCGATGAAACGAAGAATAGTGTCCCGAGCAAAGTCAACAAGAAGCGAATGCTTGTGAATTAGTGTTGAGATCTTCTTTAAATTTTCATGATTGATATTCAGTAGCTTATGAGATTCTTTGATCGTGTCAATATCGGTAACAAGTCGCTCAAGCAGAATCTTCAGCACCGAGGAATCAACCATTCTTACCGGTGAGATCGTCATGCTTCTGGCTAGTTCAAGCGTGACATGAAGATAGGTAAAGTCGTCTCGATCGTAGTCAACAACCACGATGAAGCCAACTGAGGGAATCCACTGGATACCTTGGACTTGGTTGCTTAGTGCGTCAGATGACCGGTGTTTATCAAAAACAATAATCGATTGAACTGCGTTCCGATTTGCGCCGGCTTCCAAGAGCTGGCTAATGGCAGTGTCCCTCGTCCTGGACGTTGAATCTGCATCTCCGAACCCGCCGACGCTAATCGAAGCGTCGAACTTGATCTCGACAACAATACGCTTTGTATCGTCGCCGTCAACTTTGATGACGATATCTCCAGTCTTATTGCGATTGATAGCACCAGCGGTTGCTCCAGTAAGAGCGATGTCGTCACCCTCGTAGCCTCTCCGGGCGAGTAAATCTCTTATCGATGAGTAGATGCGATTTTCTGCCTCTCCTCCTATTTGCGTGGTCTTTTCCTTAGCAGTCACGTTTTGCTCGTAAATGAGCTTAAGGGCTTCGAGATGGGTACCTAACTCGTTCTCCGTGCGGGCTAGGAAGGTAGCTATCCGGTCTTCGAGCAGCGCTGTTGCACCAATTTGCAGGGCTCTTGTTAGTGCCTTATCGCGTTGCGATTCAGGTAGTCGATCGAAGAGCTTAAAGATCAATTCGTGAGTAACTTCAAATTCAGAAACTCGCACAGTTTTTGTTTGTTGATCGAGCTTTACAAGTGCCATTCGATTAGCCTCAGGACGGGTAGGGTAGGGTGATTGTGAAATCAGCTTCGGGCATGCTTTATTGGCGGATTTGTTCTTGTTGAGGCTTTCGCGTCAACCAGGCTTGCTAGGGTCAAACGATAAAAGGCGTGATCTATTGGCTTAGGACAGCTCATCATTTATGCCGCGCTACGTAACTCTGTATGGAGCGATTAGCCTGCGAGGATCGTCGGCTAGAGCTGAAGTCAAACTCTTGGAAACACCGGAGTGGTCTAATCATCGTGATCTCACCATCCCATGTCATTCCGACATAGCTTGGGTAGGCTTCGATAACGGCTTCTAGATCGATTGCCTCAAACGATTTCATTAGCAATCCTCAATTAAGGTGTCGTCAATGACATTCTCAACGTAGTGCATTCCTTCCTGCAACCGCTCCGAGGTAAGCTCACAAAGATTGACCAATACAACGAAATCTCAATAACAACGAGGAAATCTTGATTGGTAAGAGGGCAAGCTTGCTTAAGCTGGCCCGCTACGAACGCTAGCCGCATTCAGATACCAAAGGAAGCCCAAGTATATTGATCAGTTGCCTGGCTGTTTAAAGTAGAGTCGTCGATTGGAGGTTGCCTTGATTTTAATTGACTGGCGATTTACGACTTATAGTCGTTGGCTTATTTACGTAATCAGACGAGGTGCAGCGTGCCCATTCAAACCGCCTTATGGACGGTTGGCGACAAGCCACAAGAGCTTCGTATCGCTACCTTGAGCAGCGAGAAGTTACTCGAAGAAATGATCGTATCGGCACCACGGATCCTGTCCGAGGAGTGGATGTTGATTGGAAGACAAGTATCAACAACACACGGAGGTATTGTTGATTTGGTCGCTATCGCCCCCGACGGTTCGTTAGTGTTGGTGGAGCTAAAGAGGGAAAGAACCCCAAGGGATGTAGTTGCGCAAGCTTTGGACTATGCAGCCTGGGTAGAAACACTTAAACCTCAAGAGATCTCGAGTTTGTACTACAAATTTACAGGAGGCAAGGATCTGTCTAAAGATTTTTCAAGCAGATTCGGAATAGCCCTGGCTGAGGACAGTCTAAATGGCAACCATCAAATTATCATAGTTGCGTCTGCTCTTGATGCGGGCACGGAGCGGATAGTAAAGTACCTCAACGCAAGGGACGTTCCAATTAATGTTTTGTTTTTTCAGATCTTTGAGAATGGAACTGAAAAAATCCTTAGTCGGGCCTGGCTAATTGATCCAGTTGAGACACAAGTTAACGTTCAAGAAGGTGGACGGTACTACTCAGAGCCATGGAACGGCGAGTTCTACCATTCATTTGGTCATGGTACCGAGCGATCGTGGGAAGATGCAATTGAGTTTGGATTTATCTGCGCTGGAGGTGCGCCTTGGTATAGCCGAACGCTGCAGCTACTGTCCGCTGGAGATCGTGTTTGGGTAAAGATTCCAGGTGCAGGATTCGTCGGGGTTTGCCGAGTGCTTGGATCAGCTGAACCTGCAAAGACCTTCAAAGTTACTACGGTGCATGGGTTAAGGCCGATACTTGACGTTGCAAAGCGTGCGGGTTATCACTCAGACCAAGTTGATGATCCGACTTCTGGCGAGTACTTTGTCCCAGTGAAGTGGCTGCAGGTAGTTTCCTTAGAGAGCGCTATTCATGAAGTTGGAATGTTTGGTAATCAAAATTCCGTTTGTAGGCCGCGAACCCAAGGTTGGCGTCACACGGTCGATCGGCTCAAGGTGCTTTTTGCAAATCATGATTAAGCGGTTTCGCCAATGCTCATGCCAGTTCGACTGCTGCTCTGAGTTGAGCCGGACTGCTATAGAGGTAAGCAGCTGTGGTGGTGATGCTCTGATGTCCAGCTAGCGTCTTAAGAATGTGTATGGCTGTACCTTTATTGGCAAGGGATGTGAGGAAGGTGCGACGCCCACTGTGACTACTAGCGCCCTCGATCCCAGCGCTTTTGTAGATTTGCGCAAAGGTTTGAGCCAGGCTGTTGGCTGAGAAGCCTTTAAGCGGTGATTTTTGACTTGAAAAAAATGGGTACATTCGTTCGATACACCTTGCTTGGTTTGCATAGCGCTTCAGTTCTTCCTTGAGTCGCTGGCTAACGTAGACCGTGCGTGCCGTTTGATTTTTGGTCATACGCGATAGCAACCGTATCTCGTCCTTGATTTGTCCTGAGGGCATCACCACGTCCATCCATCGTATCGCTGCGACCTCGCCGATGCGTAGCCCTGCCCAGTGGGTTAAGAGCATCATGGCGCGGTTTCGTTCCACGTGTCGTTGGGTGTTAATGAAGTTGAGAACCTTCTCAAGATCTTCTGGATTTAGCGTCTTTGCTTGTGCCATTGGGTTCCTCCGTCAATCAATGCCTCAAGTGTATGTTCTTGTATTTATCACTGTAAATCAAAGACCTGGCTATAATTCTGGTTATTAAATCAGTTGTCCGTGGATATCCTGTGGATAGTTTTTGGCGCGAAAATTAGCGCTTCAATATCAATAGCTTTTCATCGAAATCTATGAAAAGTACTGTTTTATTAGGTTTTCTGAGTTGGTGCGCACTCATTGAGTGCGACCGCGCAAACGCCCCTACAAGCGCTTAAGTGAGCTCATGGCTTCATATACATTCGCCCATCCAAGATCGTGCGTTACAGGGTGATCTAGCGCGTGGTGGTTTTGCGCGTAAGTGCCCAAGTTTGATGCCAGTGCAACGCGCCCAATTGTCCAGTACGCCATAACTTGCGAACCATCTTTAGGCCGATAGCCAGGTGGTAAGCCAGGTTTTGCGGGTGTTCGGTTGCTCTTTCTGATGTCTGACTAAACACTGTAGTCAGTTACAACTAATGGAGCATACGATGGAACAAAGCTTTGATCCTAGCGAACTCGATCAGTTCATTGGCACCACTGGCTATCACCGCGTGTCCCGAACGGCAGTGCTAACTGATGGTGCGCGATATCTAGCCGAGCGTGCGCACTGCTACTGGCTCATGGACGTGATCGTTAGCTACCTCGTGGAGTTGAATATCCAAGATTGGTTTGTCCTTGCGACGCTAGAGGTATCCGACACAAAGGGTGTCGTTTCACTAGAAGACGGCAACGGGAATGTGCACGCCACGCAAGAGATTCCTTTCACCGACTTTCCACTACGTGCTGCAAGGCTGTATGCGAACTGGAATGGTGATGATTGGGTACTGATGTTGCCGTCTGAGTATTAATTAGATTTTATAACTAGGGGTAGATCTCATGTGGTACCGCGTTCAGGTTAAACGGCATTCGTTCTCTGCTTGGGAGGACATTCACGGCGGTATGGATCTTGATTGGGCCATTGCAGTCGCAGCTAGAGCGAAATCAGACGGAGTGCTTGCGGTTCGCGTTATTGATAACGGAGCGCGCTCTGTGTTCTCTTGTTGATTAAAACCGCCATCAAAACAGCTAAGCATTTACAGAGATAACTTCTATAGTTGATCAAAATCTACGGTGAAGGCTTTAGCACTTGGCTTTCCCAACTCTTGCTTATCGTACGGAACCTCAATAACCCCTTGCGGGAGGCGTTTGTGTTGTATTACGTAGTTGGTCAGAAACAATCGGAGCGAGTGTACTCCCAATGGCGGGATGACATATCCTGCACCTGGGTAGTAACGCTTAGATTTGCCGAAACTATAGTTGTCGACAAGTCTTGTGATCGCATGAAAAAACGGCGCTAGACCTTCCTGCTGGGCACGCTCTTTCTTTACTCTTTGCTCAGCTTGCACCACCGCTCGTTTTAGGGAATTCAAAAGATCATTTTCCGAAGCAAGTCGACGGGGTAGGATGGTTTCAATATCGTCGATTGAGATACCGTTTTTTTCGATTAGGTTTAGCAGTCGATCTCCCCACTCGCAAAGCTGAATGCCGTCAAGCGATACTTTTTCAAGGAAAGGTAAAAGTACTGAGTCAGGGATTTTGCCCATCAACCGTGAAGTAGTCTTTCCACCTTCATCGAATGACCATGCGCAAGAAAGCACAATCGACGCTGAGACACTGAGATGTTGGCCTTTGATAGTGTTCCAATCGATCTCAACCCTTGAACCTTCTATGCGACTTATGCTTTGCAGAACTTCACCAAAGGTGGGTTGACCTGCAATGACCGTGGTGCACTCGGTAGCTAGTTCAGTGCCCCAAACCCAAATTTGTGTGGCATTTTGGCCCTTATAAACGGCAAGCTCTGACTCTGAGAAACCGCTCATACTCGCGGCTGAACCTGCTCGAACGATTGCCATTTGTTTAAAAGCTTTATATTTTGACAATGCCTTTTTGGGCTTAACAGTTGATTCCATTAAGAACCAGGCATACTCAAAATCAGTAATCTCATCCCAGCCTTGACTAAGGCAAAACTGTCTGGCAAGTTTTAGATCTTTGACACCGAATTCAACTTCATCGCGGGCGATTAGCTCGTCCGTTTCGAGGTATTCACCGTCAACTAAGCCGAGGATCTTGCGGCCATCAATTACGTCGGGGATAACCAGTTCGCCGTCTTCGCTGTAGCGATCAGCTTCTGGGATTGCATCCACGCTAAGCCAGTTGTACACAAACGTGCCAACGCGCCATCGGCCTTCGCTGATTTGCTGAAAGCCAAGATGCTCTTCCCAAGTAGACACCATCGACGAAAGCTCTTTCGTGAGCAAAAGCTGAACCGACAGCGGCTCGTTGAGTTTTACCGCACGGCTTAGCTGGCGTACGTTAAACATTAACCATTGTCTCCTCACCAACCGTCTCTTCTTGCTTGCAGACATGTAAGATCAACTGCACTTTCAAGTTCGTCTGGTATTCGGCAAAAATTTTTGAGGTTACTCCAACCATCATTAGAAAGTATATCCAATGTATAGATCGGTCCGGATTGCCTTCGGATTTTAAGATTTGTACTCAAGTTAGATCACTTACGTTGATGGCGAGCTCGCGAGTGAATCATTATTTCGATAGAAGGAGCTTGCTAGTTACGCAATACGAAAATGGCAACCATTTTCATCGGTCTCAATGCGAAGTCATTCCCATGCGAGACCCTTACTGCGTAAAAAGTGTGGTTTTAGCGATAGGAGTATGGACAGTCAGATGTTCGTGGGACGGTAACTTGATAGCGAACCAGCGCTGGTCTAACGCCTTTCAGCACCATCGATTTCCTTATCGGTGGCCCAAATAGTTTTTTTGAGCTTGCCCCGCATTCACTACGCGTTACAGATCGGGCTTGGCAATCAGGCTGAAGCTGCCGTTAGCAAACTAAGGCGACTAAGGAGGGAAGAGCAGTTGCGTGCCGATCCCGGCTGGCAGGAACGTGTGAAGGGTATCGATCAGCAGATTGAGGGCGCGATGCGGGAGGTGAATCGGGGGGTGGGGCGGTAGGAGTCCGAGGGTTTGCTAAACACTATTGACGTTCATTACCAACTTCACTTAGCTGCCTAACTTCAATCAAATGAAGCTTGAACTCATCTAAAAATGGTTGCTCGCAAGATGAGCTAAAGAAGTAGCCATAGCGTTCTAGTCCCTGCAGGCTAAGCATTTGGGAAAAGATTCCATCGACGCTGTTCGAACCGTCTGAAATAATGTAACCAATCGAGGAGAATTTCGACATCAGAAGACTCATGAATTCATCACCAAAGACCTGAATCCCGCTTCCTCCTTCACCTGAGGAATCTCTTCGATAAAAAAACGTTGTTAATTTTGGTGATGTAGCGAGCAGTTTCCATACGCTTTGCCGCGAAAAGCGCGTTTCTATCGGACTTGCCCTAGCATGTTGCTGACTCCATTGATCGTACTCACGTAGATTGCTTGCTTTTACATCGCAAAATAGAACAAGCTCGGCGTACTTTGCTAGCAAGATCGATGGGACATCGAAATCGCTACCGCAACAGGGATATAAGGCAATTTTCACGCAACAAGTTGTTTGATGGTCTTGCCATCCCAAGCATGTTGTGACGGTTGGGCCAAATAGTTTGCTAAGAACTTAACTGTTTCCGTTAAATCAGATAATGGAATAATAGCTCTGAATAGACGTACGTATTCATTATCGTTTTTGTATACTTGGTACTCTTCCCCAATTCGAACAACGTGAAACGGCTCTTCCGATGTCTGGTTTTCTTCCATCCAAGCGTTGTTCAGCGTAGTTACGGTATTTTGAACGACTTGTCGAACATTCGATCTAAATTGCTTTCTGAGTCGACCATTCTGCACTGATGGCGAGTCGACAAATTCAAATGCTTCAACGAGTCCAGTCGGTCCTGGTATGGTTGAGTATCCGGTCGACATTGGAAAGCTTTCCAGTGCCAAATCTGTCGGGTGACTGCATGCATTGCGAAGGTGTTCTAGGAATTTTCTGTAGGTTAATGTTTCGGGATTTGTATCTTCTTTAATAAAACCTCTTCTAAGACCCCATCGGGTCGGTATGTCCGTAACCGCCTGTTCCCAATCAAAACTTTCGATTTTTGACATCTGTTTTATCAACTCAGCACATTGAGTCAATAGAGATTGCAAGATACAGAGTGTTAACGTCGCTTCATAACGCTCTGATGGGTGAATTGATGCCGACAAACGTTGATATTGTACGAACAAGTTTCCTGCATGTAGAGCGAATCCAGCACGGATTCGGTTCTGCGGATCTCGAAAATATTCTGTCACGATTTATCTCCAAAACTAAGCATCACTGGTTTAGCTGCCCCAGGGTTGAGCCATCTCCTCTCCGACCGTCTCTGCTTGCTGTAGCACAAGATCGACTGCACTTTCCTGTTGGTCAGGTGGGTAGCGATATTTCTTCAAAATCCTTCTGATCATGATTCGAAGCTTAGCCCTCACGCTTTCGCGTATTGCCCAGTCAACAGTCAGGTTCTTTCGAAGCCCCTCTGTCAATTCTTGTGCAATCTTTTTAAGAATTTCATCCTTCAGCTCTCGGACCGCTGACTCGTTCGCGGCAAGCGCATCGTAGAACTTTTCTTCATCGGCCGAGAGCCCAAGAGACTCACCGCGATTGGATGCCTCACGAAACTTCTTAGCGAGCTCGATGAGCTCTTCGATGACTTGGGCTGTCTCAATGCTACGATTTTGATAGCGTCTTATAACTTCTGAAAGCATCTCGCTAAATTTGCGATCCTGGATGATATTGGTCTTAAAGCGACTCTTGATTTCACCTTGAAGTAGTCGCTCGAGTAACTCAACGGCAAGGTTTTTCTCTGGCAAATTTCTGACTTGCGTTAAAAAGGCCTCATCGAGCAAACCAATGTTTGGCTTCTCAAGGCCGACCGATTCAAAGATGTCAACAACTCCAATTGATACAACTGCTGAGTTAATAATCTGGCGAACTGCATAGTCCTTTTCTTCATCCGAGAGGCGTTTTCCAGAGGCGGCAGGCTTTGTGAGAATAACTTTGACTGCTTGCATGAAAGCAATCTCATCGCGTAATTCACGAGCTTCAGCAAGCGTGCAGCAAAGACTAAACGCGTGACTCAATGCAAGAGCGTGATCAGCAAATCGCCGCTTTGGATCCTCATCATTGATGCTTGGAAGTCCAAGTACATGATTTGCAGCACCTGCAAGGATCCGGTGCCCACCTGTCCTAAAGTTCGTGTAGTCAAACCCGTGCAACATCGCTCTGAGGATATCTATCCTCTCAAGCACAATCGCTAGGGCTTCACGGGAGTCAACAGTTGGACGGCCCTTGCCCTTATTCGCGGCGTAGGTCTTCATAGCGGCTTTTAAATCTTCACCAATGCCGATGTAGTCGACAACAAGGCCGCCTTGCTTGTCTTTGAAGACCCGATTGACTCTTGAGATCGCTTGGATGAGGTTAAGGCCCCTAATGGGTTTATCGACATATAAGGTGTGAACGCAGGGTGCATCGAAGCCTGTCAACCACATGTCCCTCACAATGACTAACTTGAGCGGATCACCAGGGTCCTTGAAGCGCTTTTCCAGCCTCTTTTTTATTTGGCTTGGGTAGATATGGGGCCTCAGCAGCGCCTTATCGCTGGCGCTCCCGGTCATTACAATTTTTATTTCGCCCTTTTCAGGATCATCGTCGTGCCACTGGGGACGAAGTTTGACTATTTCGTTATAAAGATGAACGCAAATCTCCCGACTCATCGCTGCAATCATCGCTTTACCGTATTGAACCTCGCTGCGCTCCTCGAAATGCTGCACAAGATCCTCAGCAACTTGAGCAATTCGCGGTGCAGCGCCAACGACCTTCTCTAGGGCTGACCAGCGCTGTTTAAGCTTTGCTTGAGCACTTTCTTCTTCATCTTCAGCAAGTTCATCAATATCTTCATCAAGGGCTGTTAGCTCCGTCTCATCAAGTCCAAGCTTTGCCAGTCGGCTTTCGTAATAGATCGCTACGGTTGCGCCATCTTGTTGCGCCTGCTGCATGTCATAGACATGAATGTGTTCACCGAACACAGCTTGGGTATCGCGATCAGTAGTGCTTATTGGGGTGCCCGTAAAGGCTACAAATGTGGCATTTGGCAGCGCATCTCGAAGGTGTTGTGCGTAGCCGGCCACATATCGGGTTGATTCTGACTCTTCAGGTGCAAATCTGGCTAGGGCTGGTGGGGGCTTCCCGTCGGTGGTCAATACGCTCGTTGCAGATCGCGATTTGAGTCGTGCTTGAAACCCATACTGCGTTCTGTGGGCCTCATCGGCAATAACCACTACGTTTCGTCGGTCGCAAAGCGAAGGGTAGGTGTCCTCATCCTCACCGAGCATGAATTTTTGGATCGTTGTGAAAATAATCCCGCCGGCCGGTCGCTTGGTTAGAAGTTCTCTTAATTTCGTTCTTGTTGTGGCTTGCACGGGCTCTTCTCTGAGCAAGTCTTGATTCATCCCAAATACACCGAACAATTGACCGTCAAGATCATTTCGGTCAGTAACGACGATGATGGTTGGATTCTCGAGCCGAATATCCTTAAGAAGGCAAGCGGCAAAACAAGTCATGGTGATACTTTTCCCACTTCCTGTGGTGTGCCACACAACGCCACCCTTGCCACGAAGCGCAGTTTCGCTTGTTGTCGATGCTTGGAAAACTTTCTCGACGGCCGCACGAACTGCGTGGAATTGATGGTAGCCCGCTGTCTTTTTTATGACGATTCCATCGTCTTCAAAAAGAACAAAGTGACGCAGGTAATGAAGCAGATTTGGTGGCGATAAAAGCCCAGCTACAGTGACTTCCAGTTCCCTAAACTGCCCTAATGGGTCAAGCTCAACGCCATCAATCGTTCGCCACTGCATAAATCGCTCGCGATTTGAGGACAAAGAGCCAACACGGGCAAGCGATCCGTCAGAGATAACCAATAGCTCGTTATAAGCAAAGACGTCTGGAATCTGTTCCTTATAGGTTTGCAGTTGGTCAAAGGCCATCCAGATATCGGCAGCAATATCGGCTGGATTTTTCAATTCCATCAATACCAATGGCAGCCCATTGATAAAAAGGATGATGTCGGGCCTGCGCGTATGCTTTGGGCCTTTGATTGTGAACTGCTGCACCGCGAGCCATGTGTTAGCTGCTGGTTGATCCCAGTCGATCACTCGAACAAGATCGCCTACCGTCTCGTGGTTCGATTGATACTGAACAGGCACCCCATTTACCAGTAGGCGGTGAAGCTGCCTGTTGGCCTGGATCAGCGGTAGGTTTTCTACGGCTAAGAGCTGATTAAGAGCGTCATCGATTGCAACGGTCGGAACCTTGGGGTTCAGTTGCTTAAGTGACTGCCTAAGCTCACGTTCTAGAACGACGGTTCGAAGGTCCGAACGCTCAAGTCGTGGATCCAGTCTGTCTAGGTCGCGCGCGTTAAGTGGGGAGTAACCAACCGAAGCAAGCCAGCCGAGCGTTTCTTGTTCCAGTTGGTCTTCAGTCATGTAACGGTCTCAGCAATAATGTCTTCGGCGTCAGGCAGGCGAAGCTGGCCGGAGATCAGGCGGGGAAGCAAGGTGTCGCGGAGGGTGGCGAGGGTTCTCATTTGATCTATGTTCGTCTGGTTTCGCTGCGCCAGAGATTCGGCCAACAAAGAAAAAGCATTCACCACGTCAGCCGGAGGACATGCAAACTGGAACGACCCGACACCGTCCTTAGCCAAGTGAAGCACTGTTGTTCCAGATGTATGGGAAAAGGTGTGGCTCTGGAAAACCTCTGTGCGGAACAGTCCATAAAGAAACTGTCGGCTGACCTGTTCTTCATCGGGGTGGACAATTCCCACATCAAGAGACGCAACGAGTGTCGAATGGTCTTCGACACCAACCACAATCGCTGGCTTGCCAATCAATTCCGCAGCCTGTGTCACGTCGGTATAGGCAACGATCAAATCACCCGGCTCAACAACTTGGGCAGATTTATAGCTGCCGGTATAAGGCTTAAAACCATCAAGCCGGAACCCACCTCCGCGCTCAAAAGACTTCAGCGTAACAAGGGCCGTATGGTGCGAGTCCGTAAGGTCTTTGCTTGAGTACGATTTCCCCTTGACGACCTCTGCAACTTCAGAGATAGCTCTAACCCGCCACCCACTCGGCACCAACCCCAACGCCGACTCTTCAAAGCTGTCGGGAAACAGCGCGGCGGTGGCTTCGTCCATGCCTTCCGGGGCCCGGCCTTCCTGCTTGGCGCGGACGGGGTCGAAATCAACAAACCACGACTTGAAGATCGCCTGCGCGATGGCTTCCAGCGTGGCATTGGTTTCGCGCAGGAGGGTGATGCGGTCGTCGAGAGCCGCGAGGATTGTTGCTGCCGCCAGTTGTGCCGGCATTGATGGTATTGGTACTTGGACAAGTCGAAGCTCGGCTTGTCTTATTCCTTGCACGGTTGTGCCAGTCGCTCGCCCCTGAATGTCTGCTCGCACCTGATCTGTGTGCAGGGTGTAATACAAGAATCGTCCGTCAAGAATTTGCTTCTTGGGGCGAATTGCAAATAGCCGCTGTCCCAATACCCAGTCTGTATCGCAATCAAGAAAGGCAAGCTCACCGAGCGGGGCTTCTGAGGTCATCAAAACGTCGCCCACGCAAAGTGGTGATTTCATCCATTTCTTGTAGATCGTGCTATCCACGAAACGAGGAACATCGGCATCTAGCTGAACCCTGCCGCCCTTTATCAGTTTGGCAGAGATGACCCGATGCCCAGATTCAACAAAATCTCCACCTAGCTTGATTGGCGTGACGCCACGCCTGTCGATGATTTCATCAACAACCTGATCCAAACGCAGCCATTCCACGTCAGAACTCATACCCTAGCCCTCCCAGCTTCTGCCGGATCAACTGGTCAAGCTCTGCGCCTCTCGCCATTTGCTCGCCCAGTTTCTCGGTGAGCGCTTGCATCTTGTCAGCGAAGGCTTCGTCGTCGTCCTCGACCTCCTCCGCGCCCACATAGCGCCTCGGCGTCAGCATATGGCCGTGCTGGGCGATCTCTTCTAGCGTGACGCTGCGGCAGTAGCCGGGAGTATCTGCATAGTCGCCACTCTCGCCGCGCCATGCCGCTACCGTCGCGCCGATACGGTCAATCACTTCATCGGTTAGTTCGGACTGCACGCGGCTGATCATGCTGCCGAGCTTGCGTGCGTCGATGAACAGCACTTCGCCCGTGCGCTTTAACTTTTTCTTGGTAAGGAACCATAGGCAAGCGGGTATCTGGGTGTTGAAGAACAATTGCCCTGGCAACGCAATCATCACTTCCACCACGTCGGCCTCGACCATCGCCCGACGGATTTCCCCTTCGCTATTCTGACTAGAGCTCATCGACCCGTTGGCTAGAACGATACCGGCGCGTCCGCTTGGCTTGAGGTGGAACAGCATATGCTGTAACCACGCATAGTTGGCATTACCCTGGGGCGGTGTGCCATAGACCCAGCGCGGGTCGCCTTCAAGGCTGCTGTGCCACCAGTCGCTGATATTGAAAGGCGGATTAGCTAGAACAAAGTCCGCGCGTAGGTCACGATGCTGATTATTGGTAAAGGTATCCGCAGGCTCTTTGCCAAGGTGGTAATCCATACCTCGGATCACAAGATTCATAGCCGCGAGACGCCAGGTGGTTGGATTGGCTTCCTGACCGTAGATCGAAATATCGCCAATCTTCCCGCCATGTGCCTCGATGAAACGCTCACTTTGAACAAACATCCCACTTGATCCACAACATGGGTCGTAGACTTGTCCCTTTGTGGGTTGGAGCACTTGGACGAGTGTCTTTACGATCGAGGCAGGCGTATAAAACTGACCACCACGCCTTCCTTCGGCGTTCGCAAACATTCCCAAGAAATACTCATAGACTTGCCCAAGGATGTCTCGCGCAGCAGAAGGGTTTTCACCAAAGCCAATCGTCGCAATCAAATTAACGAGTTCGCCTAACTTGCCATCTGGCAGCTGAGCCCTCGCAAACCGTCTATCGAGAATGCCCTTTAGCTTTGGATTCTCGCGCTCAATTTCACCAAGAGCGTCGTCAACTCGCTTACCAATATCGGGCTGCGGCGCAGCGGCTTGCAGCTTAGACCAGCGGGCCGTCTCAGGCACCCAGAAGACATTTTCGGCTGTGTAGTAGTCGCGCTCTTCTAGTTCTTCCGCTAATTCATCAGGCGAAGCGTCGTGAAGAAAGAGTTCGTCGTCTGAATTTTGTAGTCGCTTCTCAAGTGCGCTTTTGTGTGCTTCAAAACTATCGCTCACGAACTTGACAAAAATCAGCCCAAGCACGAGATGCTTGTACTCGGCCGCGTCCATATTGTTTCGAAGCTTATCGGCAGTTGCCCATAGCGTTTTCTTAATGTCCTCGATCATCAAGCCGTCCTTAAAGGGCAAACATTCGTTGATTGTCATTAATCACTAGGTATAAATGTACTGCAAACCTCGCAAAGATCATCAGCCCTCAAAGGATCACTAGGTGAGCCCGTCGAGTGAGATCCTTGGTGAAATTTGACACTTGGAGCGACTGATGACCTTAAGCCATAACCTCCAAATTCCTGATGACATCCATGACGATGTCGGAATTTTGCTTAGAGAATTGCACGCTATCCCGACCTGGACCGCAGTTAAACATGCGCTTTACTCTCAATTTGAAGAGCTGGTTACCCGTAAAAGCTATGTAGCGTTTACTGGGGACTGTCGGGATTATCACCTTGAGAGGAAAGGGCAGAGTTGTCTTTACGATGTACCACTCAACCAGCGTGGGGCGTTAGCCAAGTTCGCTGGCAAACGAGTCAGGCTTGTTTGCGGCGGTCCATACAACCCCTTCAGCGACCGCTTTTATTTTGCGAAAGTTATTGTGGGAACGAATTCTGGGTAAAAACCGCCTACTGGGTGCTTGTAAAAGAGCTTCTAGCTTGGTAATATCTACTTTGCATCAAGACAGGGCCCGACGGCCTTACCAACCTGCCCCCGGGCAAGGTGGATCGCGCAAGCGGATGCGGCTCCAGTCGGAGCAACCAACCGGGAGATGCGTCGGCCCTCCATAGACTTTCTGGAGGGTTTTTTTATGGCTGATATGACGCAGATCCACCCCGACAAGGTCCGGGCCTACTTGGCCACCGACTACCGGCTCGGCTACACCGAGCACGACATCATCCTGAATATTGGCAAGCGCTCTGAGCGCCTGGCTTCTTTGTTCACTTCTAGCGGCGTTGCATGCGGTGCCTTTCTGACCGCCTACAACCCGCGTGGGGTCATCCAGTCCGACGAAGCCAACGAACGCGGGCACGCCGAGCTGGTGTCAATGATTCACGACCAAGGGATCCGAGCTATTGAGGGCTCTGGGAAAGGGAAGCGCAGCAAGTGGCCCGCTGAGAAGAGCTACTTCGCACTTGGCCTTCAGCTTGATGCGGCCAAACAGATTGGCCGCCACTTTGACCAAGACGCTATCGTCTGGGTAGGTAGCGATGCCGTTCCTCAATTGATCCTGCTGCGCTGAGATTCCAGGGTCTGGCCCACCTCAAAGGGCTGGGGGGATTTGTTCCACATTGCCGCCCCCGACGCGTCGTCAAAGCGGCTAAAGAGGAGAAACGCCATGTCTGTCATCGAAGCAACCGCCGTCGCAATCCCCGCCGAGATCGAGTGCATCTTGTCTGGGTCTGACACCTACATCGAAACGCTCACGCTCAAGCAGATTGAGGCACAGCCTTGGCTGACCGAGCTGGTCATCAAGACTCAGCTCCTGACCGCAAAGAACCCCGAAGAGAGGCGGGTCAAGGCCCGGTGCTGCATTGAGCGGGCGCAGCTCGCGTCGCTGGGATCGGCGATCAACCGGTTCTTGGAGTCCGCAGGCTCATCCAGTGAGCCTAAGAGGCGCTAAGTTCTAACTTCGACATCTGGGGCGAGTTCATCCGAATTGCAGGCCCCATGCCAATAGGCCAATCTGCTAAAGAGGAGTAAGTCATGAATCTTGAAAGCTATGCGCTTTATCCGCATCAGGTAATTGGGGTCGAGTTTCTGACCCGTCGCGGCCGTGCGATCCTTGGCGACGACATGGGTCTGGGCAAGACTCGCCAGGCCATCATCGCTCTCAAAGAGTCTGCGCCTTCGGGCGTGTTTCTCATCATCTGCCCCGCGTCGCTGAAGTTGAACTGGGCACGTGAAATCCAGATGGTTGACCCGGATGCCCGTATAGAGGTTCTGGGTGTTTCTGGCTACGAGCACTCGCAGCCCCAATGGGTGATTGTCAACTACGACCTGCTGGCTCGCAACGCGGATCGGCTGCGCAAAGTTGCCTGGACAGGGGTTGCGCTAGATGAGGCCCATTTCATCAAGAACGCGAGCCAGCGATCCTCACAGGCGCTCAAGATCCTCGGTGTATCGGAGGACAAGCGCGCCGGTGTGACGGGTCCTCGCCTGGTGTTTCTGCTCACCGGGACACCCATGCCCAACCGGCCGCGGGATCTGTTCAACCTCCTGAGGGCAGTTGGGCACCCGTCGGCGCGAAGCTTTATCTCTTTCGCTAAGCAGTACTGCGGCGCCTATCGAAACAACTACGGCTGGGTGACAGACGGCGCATCCAACATCATCGAACTCAACCTCCTGCTCAAGGAGGTGATGTTGCGGCGAAAGAAAGATGAGGTTCTGGACCTTCCGCCCAAAATCCGCACCTGGGTGCCGTTACAGGTCACCGGCGACGCTGCATGGAATGCCAATGAGGGATTCCTGAACTGGTTTCTGGGGTCAGATGCAAGCCGACCTAACGACACCGAATTCCTGGCTCGGATCACAAAGCTGCGGCTGGCTCTTCACAAAGCCAAGCACGCCGCATGCGCCGAGCGCATCAAGGACGTTGTGGCCAGCGGCCAAAAGGTGATCGTCTTTACCTCGTACACCGAGGGCATCACAAAGCACAAAAAGACATGGGGCGATCAAGCTGTGACCATCACCGGCGCCGACAACGCCAAGCAGCGAATGGAGGCAATGGACGCCTTTCAAAAGGACCCCAATGTCACGCTGGCGCTTTGCAACCTGATCGCAGGAGGTGTCGGCCTGAACCTGACGGCTGCGACCCATGTGATCTTTCAGGATCTGGATTGGGTTCCGGCCAACCACCTCCAGGCCGAGGATCGGTGCTACAGGATCGGCCAGGACAAGCAGGTCACCGTCGAGTACTTGCTAGCGGATGGCACGCTAGACCGTTACATCGCCCGGCTTCTTGAGGCCAAGCTCAAACTCATACAGGCTGTGGAAGCTGAAGACGTGCCGGACGCTTCGATCCTCAAGGACCTGCAAGAGGAACTCACGCGACTTGGCCCCGCTCTTTTGCAAGAGTCCAAGGCCGCGCGAGCTGTCGGGCAAGAAGGAGCGCGCCTAGACATCATCGGTGAGATGGTGGCCGCGCTGCCTCTGGACGCTCCTCTGCTGGAGACTGGCTCGTGGGAGTTTCCAAGCTCCAAAGACCCAAAGAAGTCGTACCTAGTCACCTTTGGGCGCAGCGGGCATCTTCAGTGCACCTGCCCTGGCTTTGAGTATCGCGGCGAGTGCAAGCACGTGCGCGACGTGCGAAAAACGGCGCTGACCGATTAAGGGTGACCATGAAAACAATATTGTTCATCGATAGAAAGTGGCAAAGCTCGGTGACCGCTTGTGTGCGTGTCCACTACGAAGATGGCTCGCTGCGCCATTACCTTCAGGGGCGCTACGGAGGGTCTGCTTTATCGGAAATTCATTATGATGGAGCACAGCCCTACCGGGTTGGCGCGTGGAAGCGGTATTGGCATTTGCCAGGCAAACAAGGATTGAAGGTCGAAGTTCTAGGTTTCGAAACCTTCAACGCGCAGAGGAATGACTCAGGAGCGATCCGCAAACGATATCAGTCTCAACAAAAAATTTTCTCGCAGTTGCGATTGCTGCCGTCGCCAGTGGGTTTGATCGAATTGAAATTTGAAACGGTATTCGCTGGAGCCAAAGACTCTCAAGCCAGGCAAACAAAAGCACAATTCCTTGTGGATCGCGGTGGTTTGCGTGACATCCTTGAGTCGCTTTCATGCTTCACTAATGACCACGGGAGGCGTTAGAAATGTCCGCATGTCAGATCACCCTTTACCAGACGCCAATGCCGTTAGCCTTAGATGATCTTGACGGGTCATTACTTGATGTTTTCTTTGCAACCGGAATCCTTAATCCCTTCGGTCCAACCTTGTCAGTTGTTGGAGCAGTCGGCGAGCCCAGAGTGGGTAGGGAGATTCCAGTGGTGGAAATCATGCTCAATCCTTTTACTCAGGAAGTTACTCAAATCGGGAAAATGATGGTTGGCGAGCAGTGGTCTCCCTTGCATGATTTAGCGCCATTGATTGAACGAGAGTACGGTGGTTGCCCAACGATTGTCCTGGTTTCTAAACAGGTTCCAGAAAGTGTTCGACTTACTTTAGTTACTCAAATTCTGGAAAGTTACGGAGAACGCGTTAAAGATGTTTCTGAAGCGGTAAGGAAGCACTTTGGTGATCCGTGGACCCGCGTGACCCAAGAAATTCGAGGGGTTGAAACTCAATCGTGCGAACAAACAGGTGCAGAGGCTGCAGAGGAACTTGCATCACTCATTTTGAGTTCAAAACACTTCAAGTCTGAGCTTCAAGGCTTTTTTTATGCCTGGCATGGATCTATTGAAAACACTGGCATCAGTGAAGAGATGAAGCGATCAGCAATGAACAGGGAGAAGTTCCAAACCTTCTTTTTCGAGCGAATCATTCCATCGGTTTGGGTGCCGAACATCGAGCCAGACGAGGATGCACCGCCACCCGTTAAAAAGCACGAAAGATTTGATTTCAATTCACTTGAAGACATCCATAGCATTTTGAAAAGTAGCGAGTGGCAGTCCTTTTCCGAAGAACAACTCGTCAGCCTGCTACGCGCAGTTTTATTTGTTTATGGGCATCAGGGCGATACCGCGTACATCAAGTATGTCTCAGGTGTTTACCATCAACTTTTAAAGATAGGTGCTGATGAAGACACTCGCTTAATGCTAGAGAGTGAGATGATTTCCCTCGTTGAGCATGACAAAGTTCTTACGGTGGTCTTTCTGCCATTTTTAGTTGAAGATCCTTCGACGCAGGTTGTATCCAAAGCAGTAATTGATTTTGTATCCATGTCCGACTATGTCGACGGTGAGCTTTATGCCTTCAAGGAGCTGCGTCATTTCTTTAAGCAAGGAAACCTTACTAATCCGGGCGCGGTCCTAGGTGGGCTCGTTGCAACGGGTGATCGTCAGTCAATCAAGCTAGCCATCGAGCTTCGAGGCGAGCTTAACCCTGAGGAAATTCGAATTGCAGCGAATGTCACTACACCATTTCCGCAACACAGAATGATTCAATTTTGGTTACAGTGGGCAAAGGAGCTCGTAACTAGTCAAGTTGCTGAGGACCAAAAGAACTTTGGATCTGCCGCATCGGCATTGGTTATCGCGATAAATCCAGCATCCAGACAGCAGGTGACAGAAGGTGATCGGAATTACCCGTGTCATAAGTCCGAACCTCCGGTGATCCATACAAGAATGTGGACGCGGGAAGAATATGCGGAAGAAATCGCCGAGGATCTCTATTGGGTAGAGTCACAAGAAGGCGCCCCACGTTTATTCTCCGACGTCTTGCGCCACTGGGGCCTCATGCCTCAGGCTCCAGTTGATGAACAGTTTATGGATGAGCGCCCATCAGAAAATAAACCGCTAAAAGATCTTGGACCAAAGCCTCCCGTAAAGGACGGGGAAGGATTTTTGTCAAGACTTTTTGGCACAAAGCGAAGGACTTGACGTAAGGAAGGGGTAACTTTCATCTTTATAAAGATGAGTTCAATTTGATGATTTCAATTACGCAAGCATATTGGGGAGCTTAAAAGTGACAAAAGGATCGAAGGCGCCAAGAAAGTCTAAGGTTCTCAAGGTGCGCGCTGTTAGGCGCAAGCTTGTTCACCACTTTGAGATTATGAGCTCTGTGTTGTCTTGGCCTGTTGATGTGTACCTATCAAGGCAATCCAACTGCCTTACTTGGGATATCGACTTCGTCTATACCCACCCTGAGGCCAAGGCGCGGGAGTCCTTTAGCTTTGGTGATGAAGAAGAGCTCTCGTGGATTGCTGAGGACAGAAACATGGATCTCGACGAATTTGGATCAGATTTGCTGAAGTCACCTAATGCTGACATCAAGGATCTAGGGGCTACTCTGAAGTCAGCCTTAGAGGCAGATAGAACTTCAACCGAGTAGCTGGGAAGGCCTTACATGATTGCCTGAACAAGACAGACAAATTTGGTAACGATTAATCGTGGAGGCGCCGGATGAACAAGCTTGAGTTGATGCTCGCTTATTGCAAAGACAATAGTCGCGTTTGTCCTATTCCTACTCGATGGAATGAGCTTTATGACTTAATGCTGACTGGTAGGCACAACTTCGGCGCTCGACAGGGTCCACGGCGACCGCTAATTTTGGCTGCTTGGAGTGAGCCTGCCGAGTTAAAGGCTTTAAGACTTGAAGAGCAGCTGAAATGGGCTGATAACAACAGCAATCTCGACCCCGTTGATCTATTCCTTCGCGGCCTAGCTGAGAGCGAGTGGTTTCATTTAGGGGATTGATTGATTCAAGACCAACTGTCCACAATTGACGCCGACAGCTTCTTTAGGTGCCGTTGAGTCATCTTCGAAAACTTTTGGAGTACCTGTCATGACTACCCTGCAAGAACAACTGGACCGAGTTATCGAGCGCCACGGCGAGAACAGCAAAGTGGCCCAAGCAATACGCAACCAGATTCTCGCGGAAAGAAGTAACAAGAGCTTTAAAGATCTTTACACAAGTGGATCAGTAAACCCTTTAAACCATGAGCGCGACCAAATGAAAGTAGGTGCTTTGGAGCGTGATAGAGATTAGACGCGAGCCGTCGAATTGATTAAATTAATTTGAAGCGTTCCCAAGAGGTCCCTCAAAGTGAGCAAGCTTGCGCTTGGTTGAGAAAGGCAAACAAATGAAGGATTCGCAACAGCACAATATTGGGATCATTACGGAAAAATTGCCTGCCGGTGGGAAAACTACTTGGAAGATTTCATTGTTGAGTAAGGCGAACGGTTTTGAGCTCTTGGCTAACGAAGATGTTAACGGTGCGAAGTCCCAGATTCCCGTGCAACCCTCTTACCTAGCCAAGGGTCGAGACTTCTTGGTTGCTATTCGCGCACTTGTGTTTGAGTTGACTGGAAGACCCCTGCAAGGCAATGATCTGGCTGACTGGGTGCATCAATTAAAAGGTATTGATAAAGGTCTCTATCAACGGACAGCGCGCGCCCTTAATACGGAGGAAGTGCACACGATTTCGGATAATGCTGTCGAACTGCCAGTACTGCTGCGTAATCGTAGGCTTTCTGTGGTTGACGCAAGGAGTGCACCATTGCTCAGTTACGGTAGACATTTAGCGATCATTGATCACACGATGGATTTGGTAGCGGGGACAGCGGATTGGATGCGGGACGGAATTTATCGGGGGTCTGTGCCCTACGGCCCTCATGATCTTGACATATCAGGTTCGAGTCTAAACGAGCTTGCCAGCGATTGTTTGAGAACTTATCGATGGGTTCTTGATCACGCTTAGACAAGCCAGTCGAGCGAGATCCTTGGTGAAATTTGACGCTTGGAGCGACTGATGGGGCTTCTCCACAAGGCCCGTATTGACCTGCTCGATCTCGACGGCATTCACCTCTATTTGCTCCGCCGAAACATATTGGACTATTTGCCTTGCGCGCTAGCCACTTCTAGCCAGATCGCCGCAAAACCTGAGTTAATCGGGTGCTCTGATCTGTCCGCTCTCCAATGGTTGACCGACCGCTCGCAGGGTGATTTGAGAATCGGGTGATCGACGAATGGGTTGGACATAAGTCGCTGTAGATCGTCTGGAGATCCGACACGATTCTCGACTGGAAAGCCCTCGCCGGATAAAGGTAGAGTTTGCTGTCGTCATGTGAATTATTGGGTGCGGTAGGATTGGCCTAGCGGAGATTGGGGAGGCTTTAATGCACAGCATTGAAATGCAAGAGATGTCGCCAGAGTTTCTCAAATGCTGGCAGGCTGCCGGCATGCACTTGGACAAAATGGTGCCAGGCGGCATCAAAACATGGCTGAGGGCGCACCCATATCCGCCGGTTCTTGAACACCTTTCCTTCCGCCTCGGGAATCAATTGTTTTTTGTTCGGGTGGAGGACGTTGATGGCAAAGTCGATGGACCGGGCAGTCTGAGAGGACTCTTCACTGTTACAGAAGGATGCCAAGGTCACGCATGCCGAATGCCCATGAAGAAGAAATTCTTCGGTGATGGCTGGGTTACCGATGCTCAAGGTTGGGGTCTTATCGATGCCGAGACTGGCAGACCAGTCAATCCCGTCGAATTAGTAACTGACGAAAAGATCGAGTTGACCCGGTGGGAACTTCAGGATTTTGCCGTCCAGGTTGTGCGCAAACAGTTGGAAAAAGAGGGTTACCAACTTTTGTCATGGCAGGGAAACCCTGACGTCGATCCAGCAATCTGGTTCATTGGCGACAGCAAGAATCCTGAGTGGGTAGTTGTTAGAACGGCTCGTTACCCTGAGAGGGATGCCGTCCGACCTGCAAACTGGGATGCTATAGCTGCCAGCTGCGCCAACATGAGTCAGATCGGCCACTTTGGGTCGGTCGCCTTCGCCAACATACATGACATTTTCGATCCGAGTGGGGGCAATGCCGCTCCACTCTACCGAGGGTACCGCACCCACATACGGTATGAAGGGCTGGTTCAGATTCCTTGAGTTCTAGTCGGAGTAGCTTTCGCCATTGCATCCATATGACTATGGGCTTTCGTCAGGTGGCGGCGCATTCACCCCACCATTTGTCGGCATACAGTCGAGCATGAATCCATCAACACCCCGCCTCAAGCGGAACCCTGTTACGAGAGCCTTACGAACGCCGCTTTATAAGATCCGTGTGGTCGAAAACAATCGGAGAAATCCACCCCGCTCAGTGCAATGTGCGGTTGTCAGCTGCTAAGACGTTCGACGTTCTTTTTCGCGCTCGCTCGCAGTCAAGAACAATGCGATTGATTTCGGTTTCAGCAATGATCGACATTTGCTGGAAGTTTTTCAGCAGTCCCTTTAAGTCGTCAACTGCTGCCGGTTTGCTTGAGTCATCAAGTAAGTTAGCTGCGCCGCCAAACATGTCTCTCAGATCGAAGAGCACATCAACAGCTTGATGGGCTTTCTCTGGTAAATCGATTGATTCGTTGCCCCCAAAGAGCCCATCGAGAAAGCCTTCCAATTCTTGGCGACGAACTTGCGCAAGGTGCGCAATGCTTTGTCTCGTTGGCTCGGTGTTGATTCGAACTAAGTGAAACGGATCGCGAATTCTCTGGTGGCCCGTTAGGCGATTCCAAAGGCCGTTGATTAAAACGGTCAAAAGATCGTTGAGCGCATCGATAGATTCGAAAGGGGGCAATTCACCTCCCCATATCCCTTTCAGGACTTCGATGGGCGAACTGGGGAATGAGGGCGAAGCGATACTGCCAAGAAACAGTGTCCGAACCATGTGAAACGGTACAGGGCAGTTGTAGCGCGCTAGCATGGCGATAACATCGTGATCGCTCAACTTACTTGGTTTGTGTTTGCTCATGGTGTTGAAGTTGGTTGCGCTAGCTGTTGCCCACACAAGCATCATAGGCATAGTTGCCGTTCAAACCAAGCTAGGCGGCTTGTGATCAAGACCGGTCACGAGCTTTCAATCCACAACTCATACAACTGGGTAACGCCACGAATGAGTGAGATTTCCGACAAGGTGGTTCTTTCGATGAGGCAGAAGCCGAAGTGCCGGGGAAAGAAACATGCGAATTGAGATCGTCGTTGGCAACATCGCCCGCCAGCCTGACGTGGATGCGCTCGTGAATTCAGCAAATGCGAACCTGCGCTTTGGTTCGGGTGTTGCCGGCGCCATCCACACTGCGGCCGGACCGGAACTGGAGCGGTACTGCCGACGCTACTCGCCTATTGCACTCGGCGAAGCCGTGGTCACCCCAGGATTTGAGCTTCCAAACCCGCACGTCATTCATGCACGAGCGGCAAGCTACATCAATGACGACCACCCTGAAAGGTATCTCGACCTCGCTGTCGGTCAAACGCACCGCGTTGCGAAGGAGGCGGGGATCAAGACGCTGGCTATGCCCGCTATTGGGACCGGCGTGTTCAAGTTTCCGCCAGAACTGGCGGCCGAGATCAATCTCACCTGCTTTGAACTGGCGCTTGAGTTCTGCCTCTTTATCGGCTAGTGACTTGACCTGAGCATCAAAATCTTCGGGAAGCTTTGAGTCATAGCGCGGGATGGGTTGGCTGCGTGCCTGCGGTGGATCAGTGTCATCCGCTGAAGCTTTTACCTGCGTACTTTCTTGCGTTAATTGCTCGGTATCTGAGGCTTGCTCAGATTTTGTATCGACCGAACTCGCATCAGAAGCGTCTGATGCTGGCTCAGTCCTTGCGAGGTCTTCACTTTTCGCTTCATCGACAGGCTGATCGCTTACATCAACAGACTCTGTCGTTACATCGTCTTCTTTCATCGCGTCACGCTCTTCTTGCGTAAGCGTTGCCATTAAGCCTTCATCAAGCGTACTCATGCGCGCATCCTTGAGGGTTGATTCATACCCGGCAAAGTGCCATGCTTGGTCTTCCCCTAACAATCGTTAGATCGCAAAGCATTCCTTCTAGATGTCAAGAATCGCCCACTACGTAATCCTTGCTTGTCCGCATTGTGGCCAGAGGCACGTACGGGCCGAATTTGCATCGGTCAGCGATCCCATTTTTTCGCACGCCCTTGACCCACCCAGTCGCGAGCGCGTTTGTCGGGGCTGCGGCCAGCGTGTGAAGCTCGGTGAGTTTCACCGGGTTGAAAAGGTATCGGTTAAAGAGCGCTTTGAGCGCTATCCGCCCATGGCCGAGGATATTCCGAATTTTTGAAACCACACAATCCAAAACAAAGATCAACTGCACATTTGCCGGAATTATCCTAAGAGACCCGTTACGAAGGCCACGAGAAACGCTGCAGAGGGCTGTGAAAATTGTCTTTGAGCCACTTAAGATCTTCCAGCCACTTGTCTACTGCTTGCTTGTGCTGACGATGGGATCGGGTCAAATAAAAGATGTGCCAGGCCATTCGATGTAAACGATTTCGGGTTGCCGACTGCCCCCAGGCATCCATATAGGGTTGCGACACACAAAAGGTCAAGCTATCTGAATTATAGAAATCAGTCAAAAGTGACTGTCGCTGCTCTGCCACAAGACCTGCTTGCTTTGCAACTGAGTATCCGAATTTAAACAACGGTGAATTATCGACCAAGCCTTTAATGTCACCCTTTTGCGCGCTGGTTGGTTCCAACAGAATCTCTGAATCTGGCCACGGAAAGTCAAGCGAAAGAAGGTACTCAAATGCAGGATGACCTTTCACAAAAAGTAACAGATCATCAACTGAAACAGTGGTTAACGGGTCGCGCTTTAGCGCAAGCATTAGGAGAAACAATTCCTGGGAATAGATTTTGAGTCCCTTCCCATCACGCTGTTCAATTTGTTCTAATAGATCTTGAAGATTCCAAGTTTTTGAGCCCACCACTAACACTTCGATTGAGTGATCGTAACCTCGATAAAATGGTTCAAAATCCAACTCAGTAATGAAGTTAATAAACTCACCCTCTGGGTAAGGCCCTTCTCCATTTAATAGTACTTTTTTACATACAATTTTCTCGCCAGGGTCCTTAAATTTTTCGATCATCCATTGCATCGTCTCTGTGTGACGAACTCTCAGCTCTGTATTGAGCAATTTTTGAAGGTTTGAGATCTCCTTGAGGCATTTCGACTTCTCGCTCTTGAGTTTTTTAGTCTCTGCTGCGCTAGATTTTATGGAGTCACTGAGAACAGAAATCTGTACTTTGAGATTTTGGTTACTAAGTTTGATACGATTTACTGACTTCGCATCTTTCGCGGCCCGCTTTGACTGTTCGTCGATAGTTTGGATTTTGCTCGCTAGGTCGGCTTCAAGGATGTCTACGGTTGACTGGAGATCACGCACTCTACTTTTGAGTTTTAATATAGGTTCTGTAATTGCTCTGAGTTCTGTAAGCGCTTCAGTTTCTTTTTTACATGCTTCTCTGCTTTCCGAAATCGCGATCGAATCACCCTGCAACTTTATAAACTTCTCGTTTAGGTCGGCTTGCATTTGATCGATTTGATAGAGTCGCGCAAGGTCGCGGTCGAAGTCCTGTTGATCGGTCGCGAGCTTATCTCGATCTATTCGTATTTTTGCTTTTTGCTCTTCGAGATTGGCTAAAGACGATTTGGCGGATTCGAGGTCTCCCTTGAGTATTTCAGATTCACTTGTGAGGTCCGAAACCCTTTGTCGTAGTAGATCACTTTCGTCTCGAAGTAGCTTAACCTGGTCGCGTAAGTCTTCAGCCAAGTGATTTGGATGTGCTGGCCCACTTACAATTACCGGTAGACCTTGATCCGGCAATGCATCGGTTCCCGACTCATGTTCCATACCAGCAAGTTTTGGGTTCGGATGATTGGGACGAACAGCGTCTAGATTCCGTTGCGAGATAGCCGTATCTAGTTCACTCCTAATCCGGCTAAGTTGTTGAGCCATAAGCTCTGGCTGACGCTTCTCATTCATCGCTTATTAACCATTGGCGTGCTGTTTGTTTCTGTAGTCACTTTGAATGGCATGTTAGTGACTAAGAAATGCCAAATCAACCAATTGGTATCACGCTCTGTCCAAGAAAAGCTCACCTACGCTTAAAAAACCTTAATAGTACTGGGTCCTTAATAGCGACGTTGACGGGTCCGTCAATGCTCGCTCTAAGTGGCGACGCCTGTACGAAGAAGCTAAGAAGTTTGCTTGCCCAGCGCAGGGTAAAAAGGCGGCTCACACAAGGTGAGCTTGCTATGAGACTCGGTAAGGTGCAGTCTTACATTGCAAAGATCGAAATCGGCGACCGGTCACTTAACATTGCCGATTTAATTCAGATCTGTCGCGCACTTAATGCAAGCCCCATGCGACTGCTAAAAGAAGCTATTGAGAAAAGCTACACAAGCTAAAACCTTGATACCATGACAGTCAAGTATTCAAACCGTCACTGCAATAACTATGCATCGCAAGATCATGCTTAAGCAAGAGATACCGAGGGCGCTCCCATTGATCGAAGGGCTACGGCCGTTGGGGCATCTTCAGTACCCAGGCTTACAAACCCTGCCTCCGCGGGCAGCTTATCTCGAACGTTAGGCATCGCAAACACCATGTCTCTCACAGAAGAAGAGCTCCACTCCCGCTTTTGGAGGGGATTCGACTCCCTGCGCAGCCTGATGGACGGCTCCAAGCTTGCCATGCGCTGGGAAGGAGCCTCCTCCGTATCGCAAACTCCGTTCGATGAGGTGGATAGAGCTCTCCGTCTTTACGCACTCGTAGAGTCTAATGTTCAGTTCCTGACTGACAGTTTCAAGATAGGCAAGCGGAAGGTTGAGCGATTAAGGGCCGAAGGCTATCACGAGGAAGCCAGGAGGGAGTACGAAGCTCTCAAACGAACGTTAATGGAACTGAGGGAGCTGAGTCTGTTTCAGAGCCACGTCTCAAAGCGCTTTCAAGCTCAAGCGGAGCACTTGCAGCGCATTGCAAGCGATGCCTAACCCCTCGCTCGAGCCGACGCACAACCCGCGCATCATGTCCACTCTGCAAGGTTCCTGCCTCTGTGGCGCTGTGTCCTTCACTCTGGCCCAGACGCCAACCGAAGCTACCGCTTGTCACTGCACGCAATGCCGGAAGCAATCCGGCCACTTCTTTGCGTCCGCAAACTTGCCCAAGGCCGCGGTCGAGATCTCGGGCGGCTCGAACATCACGTGGTACCAGTCTTCTGAAAAGGTTCGCCGCGGCTTCTGCTCAAAGTGCGGCTCCTGGCTCTTCTGGGAGCCCATCTTCAAGGACTGGACGTCGGTTGCACTTGGGTCACTCGACGGCGCAACTGGTGTGAAGCTCGAGCGCCACATCTTCGTGGCCCGCAAGGGCGACTACTACGCCATCGCAGACGGACTGCCTCAGAACGAGCACTGAGGCACCCAAATTTCATCTCCGATTGCCCAGGGTGTGGCCTAACCTTCCGCTCAACCGGACGCGCAACAGCGTTCGTCCCCCGGGCCTCATTTCATTGTGGCCGGCACGCGCAACACCTACCCCTTGCTGGGGACAATGATACCGCTGCATTTCGGGATGCTGGGGCTGGGGACGTACCGGACGGCCGAGAAGGTGAGGGGAGTGTCGGAATGAATGGGGCACGGAGGCCCTGCTTCAAATAATGGTATTCCGCTGCTGCGAAGCAGGGAAACCCCGGCGGCAGTGGGCATCCAAAGATATCAGTTCAATGCGTTGAAACATTGATCGAAAATCGCGATAACGTTGTTGAGTGATCATTCGGAGCCTAACGCCACTTAAAGTAACCAAAGAAGGGCGCCAGCACCTTAGATGGGATTTTTTCGCCTTTGCTGAGTAAGAACATGATGCCGATCAAGGATTGGAAAGGCATGCTGCTCGTTGTTATACTTTTTAGCAGCGTCATTGTTTACGCGATGGCTGTTGAGCCCTATTGGATCAAGACGACCATGCATAAGATTGGTCATGCGTCGGTGGTCTCCCCGCTGCGCGTGGTCCAACTCTCTGATCTTCATCTTCAGACGTTCGACAAGCTTTCGGCAAAGATCGTGGAGGAAGTGGAGCGATTAAAGCCAGATCTTGTTGTTATAACAGGTGATGCGATTGATAACCATGGCGCACTACCTGTGTTGGATCAATTCCTTGCTGCGCTTCCCAAGGGTGCGCACACGTTTGCGATTCACGGTAACTGGGAGTACTGGGCAGCGGTCGACATGCAGGCACTTAGGGCCCTTTACATCAAGCACAACGTGAAACTTCTTGTGAACGAAGCGTACGAGGTCCGTATGGGTGCTCAGGCAGTGATCATTGAAGGTCTGGATGACTTCACAGCGGGAAAACCTAAGTCAGTGGTGAAGGAATACGGCGCTAACAAAGCACCGCTACACTTGTTGCTACAGCACTCACCGGGCTGGTTTGAGCAACTCAAGGGTGACGCACTTGAACGAGAAAGGCCTGCGCTTTGCCTTGCAGGACACACGCACGCAGGGCAGGTGACATTATTCGGACTCGTCTTGTGGACTCCGCGTGGAAGTGGCAGCTACACGGGAGGGTTTTACCAGAGCAAACTTTGTCCGCTTTACGTATCGGCAGGACTTGGTACATCGCTCTTACCTGTGCGCTTTGGCGCAAGACCGGAGATTGCTGTGTTCGATTTTCTTCTCAAGCGCCAAACTTTTTAGATCATGTAACGATTCATAAGCCTTATGCGAATTTGGATCTTTCTCTTGTTCAGCTTGTTCTGGACTACCACGACATGGGGTCAACAGAGCCAATGTGGCTTTATCAAAGATCCCGATCAACAGGCTCGATGTCGTGCTTCGACAGGTGGTGGTGCTTCGCAATGCGGATTCATCCGCGATTCAGATTTGCAGGCTTATTGCCGAGCAGGCACGGGGTCGGGGCAAAGCGCTTGCGGGTTTATTCGTAACGCTGACTTGCAATCGATGTGCCGAGCGCAGTATGGGGGTGGTGCCAGTCAGTGCGGTTTTATTAGAGACGCTGACCAGCAGGCCTTTTGTCGGGCAATCACGGGTTCTGGTGCATCGGCTT
>Ga0214923_10000988_pt1 | contig 41476 bp, 36 predicted proteins | sample LL1510_MetaG_FD_177993 | JGI IMG/M metagenome (GOLD analysis project Ga0214923, IMG submission 177993) | Freshwater microbial communities from Lake Lanier, Atlanta, Georgia, United States - LL-1510 | ecosystem: Environmental > Aquatic > Freshwater > Lake | place: USA: Georgia | collected... | reverse complement strand
GAATTTTTACTTTTGTACACTATAAAGTTTTTAAAAAGTATTATTCTAGATTCAATTACAACTAGAACACTCTAGAATTTTTACTTTGTTTATCTAGAAAGTTTTTAAAAAGTATTATTCTAGATTCGATTACAACTGGAACACTCTGGAATTTTTACTTTTATACACTAGAAAGTTTTTAAAAAGTATTATTCTAGATTCAATTACAACTAGAACACTCTGGAATTTTTACTTTGTTCATCTAGAAAGTTTTTAAAAAGTATTATTCTAGATTCAATTACAACTAGAACACTCTAGAATTTTTACTTTGTTTATCTAGAAAGTTTTTAAAAAGTATTATTCTAGATTGAATAACAACTAGAACACTTTAAAATTTTTACTTAAAAAAACATAGTTGATTGGTTTTTTCAATTTGCTCAAGGGCTTTCGAAGACTATTTACTAATGTTTTTTTCAATCATGATACCCCAAGGACTAAATGACCCCGCAAAGACCGGACATAAATTGTCAAAAGCTTTCGGATGTTTTCGTAATCATAACAAGTGTCATTTTGATTATTCTTGTTTTCTAAGAATAATTTTGTAAATTTTACGAAAACATCCGAAAGCTTTTGAATGTGTATGTAATCATATCTAAAAATAAAATTGAATGTTTGCAAAAATAGTAAATTTAAAATAATAGAAAAAATGGTATTTTATGTTATGTTGTCATGTAATTGCGGATATAAAACCGCGCGTAATATTAGTGTTACTGATTGTATTGAGATTTTGAAAAAAACAATAACTTCTTCTGAAGTTGAACTGTATCAAATGTTATTAAATATATTTGATGAATTATCGCCAGAAATAGTTGAAAATTTTAAAAAATCTTGTAAAAAAGGAACTTCTGATTGCAAAGTTGTAGAAAATTTTAGTGCCGAATATAAAATTTGGATTAAATGCAAAGATAGTGACGGTGTATATAATACTTTATTCGTACTAAAATATGATAATAAAGAATTATCACCTCAAGAATGGATTGGTTTTACCAAATATCAAGAACTTTTAAGCGGAATTATTAGAAATGGTGGTCTCAAAAATCCAAGTAGTTCTTCATGGGATCCTTTATATCAGTATATAACTCAAGATGTATTAGATGATGCACATGAAGCTTCTTCACATGTGTATGATTATTATAAACCTCTTGTATTAATTCCAAGAAAATGCAAACAAATGAGTAGAATTGAAAAGAAACATAATGAAACAAAAAGAGATAGAGAATTTAAAATTCACTCCGATTTTATAGCATTTTATGTAAAAGTTAGCGAAATCACAAATATTGCCGCCGTTGTAGAATATATAGCTAATAAAACATTAAAAGAAGGTGGAGTATATCACATTCGAAACTCAATTACTAACGATAACGGTATTATTGTTGATATTGTCCAGTTTATATATGCATATATACCTAGTATAGGTTATGTTATGGAATTTCAGGTTGGACATCCTTTGGCAAGATATGTTTTTTCGGTGGATTCAGCGATTCGAGAAGGTGAACAATTGGTAGATTTATGGACTAATAACTTTTATAAAAAACTAGTTACATATATTACGTTGGGTGTTGATTTTAATTATTTGGATGAAGTTGAGAAATTATATGATGGTAAAACTATTCCTACAGAATTAACTAATATTCTTAAAAAACTATCTCTCTAGATATTAATAAAAAAAAATTGAATGTGTTGAAAATAGAATTATTTATATATTTTAATAAAGTATAAATAAATGCAAATTTTTGTAAAAACGTTAACAGGTAAAACAATCACATTAGAAGTAGATCCAAGTGAATCTATTGCAAACGTCAAGGCTAAAATCCAAGACAAAGAAGGAATTCCCCCAGATCAACAAAGATTGATTTTTGCTGGTAAACAGTTGGAAGACTCTTCAACTCTTTCAGATTACAATATCCAAAAGGAATCAACTATTCATTTAGTTCTTAGATTACGTTAAAATTAAATGTAAATCATTTAACGATTATTTCATGTAATTCTGTAATTTCATATTCCCGACCGTTATGTCTTTTAACAATAATATGATAAGTCCCTTGTTGTGAGAATGATATTTGTTTTATAATAGTGGAACTTTCACCTTCGCTCCTATATACCCCATGAGTATTAGTATTCGAAATATCAGAAACATTAACATGTTCGGTTGGATATACTATAAAAGTATCTGAAAAAAATGGTGGGTATGGAAACTTTGAAAATTCATATCCAATAGGTTCATATAGTTTTGCAGTACGTTTAACTAGCTTAATTTGCTTAGGGATTGATTCACTCATTCTAAATTATTAATCTATTAAACATATTAATAATTGAATCAATTTTTTTATAGTGCTGTTGATGCCAATAAAAAAAGAATAAAAAAAAGATTAACATATTAATATTTAGAATTTTTTCATTATTATTTGAGACATTAATAAAGTGAAAGTATTATGGTTTTGCGATGATATAATATTTGTTAGTTGTCCAACAAAATATTGGCGTTGGCTACAACAGCTCGACAAGCATCTAGTCCGCTCTGTGTTTTTTGAAATACATGACGTTGACCATTATATTCAACTTCAACTGTGACACGTGTTTTAATTTCGGATGGAGTTTTACTTTTCGGTGGCACATAACGAAAAAGTGTAATATCATTACAAAAGTGTAAATCCTTATAATAAACTGTTGTGATACTTCATTGTTATATTTTTTATAATAATTCTATAACGGATTCAATTTTTCTGTTAAATAATTAATTCAAAAACGGTTTTGTCCATTGGAAACTATTCTAAATCGTTCAAGATCATCTCGGAATTGAATGTTATTGCTAAAACATGACGCTACAATAATATCTTCATCAACATCATCATCATTATTATAACCACCACTAAATGGTAATTCAATGTCTTCAACTTGAGTAATAAGATAATACTTATTATTATTTGATGTATGTGTAATACAATATGGATCAATTACATATGGATCAATCAATTGCTTTGTTTCGCAATTATAATATTGATAAAATTTAATCTTATCTGTGCGATCTTCTATGATCCACATCATATTATCAAAAAAATCTTGAATAATATCAGGTCGATCATCCGACATATTTCCAAACCATTCATTTGACATTAATTGTATTTCTCCAAAAGGTGTATAGAGATAATAAACAACATGATTTGAATAATTATCTTTGGGATATGAAAATGATGCCAAAATTAAATGTTTACTTGTACGATAGAACATATTATTTGGAGTGGGCCATCCTGCACATGCAGGTGTAAAATTATTAATTTTACAAACATATTCTAGAGTTCTTTTCATTTTAGCAATGGCACCATAGAAAGGTGTCAACAGGTTGATGTCTATTGTCATAAATTCTGGAGCATTTTTAATTAGTTCAGGGGCATTCTTAATGAAATCAATGGATTCTGAAGATTCTTGATCTTTAAACTGTATCATATTGATCAATATTGATAATACAATGCATAATGTGAATACATAACTTCAATTTTTCAAAAAAAAATATGATGCATTTTTCCAAAAAAAATAAATTTATTAATATTAATGTTTATGAATATTTATTTTTTGATCATAATTTAGAATTGATTTTTACCACCTGATACAGATTTAAAAAGTTCTAAACTATTTTCATATAGACCTGAACTGGCACCATCGCGAGTACGATGAGCTACAATTATTTCACCATCAGATGGTAGTTCAATATGATCTACGTTCTTAATAAGATAAAACTTTCTAGAACAAGAACAACCAATTGCATGTGGTTTATCCAGATGAAAAGTTTCATGAACTGTGAATACTACTCTAGGATAATGAAATCGCAAGCATTTACTTTCCATGTCATATCCTTGGAAAAATTTAATTTTGTCAGTACAATCCTCAATTGTCCATATCATATCCATTGTATCCATAAATTCTTTGGAAATATTCACCATATCAGTAACCCACCCACCAGACATTATGTGTACTTCTCCAAAAGGAGTATACATAATATCCAATTGTTCAGTAACATTCCCATCCATTTGAACACAAACAAGCGTCCCCAAAACTAAATATCCATTAGTTCTCAGGAAGATAGGATTTGGAGTTGGCCATCCAGTGAATCCAGTTTTATATCCTATGGGGGTGGATATAGTTTCCAATACACTTCTAATTTTTGAAATGGCGTTATAAAATGTTTCTAATGTTTTCTTATCATTTACAATAAAATTCGGATAACTCTGTGAATCAATGAAAATATCTTGTGACATAACAGATGCATCACATGTTTCCTTGGATGTATTCTGAGTTTCAGGAGGTGTAGTTTCCAGAGGTGTATTCTGAGTTTCCTGAGGTGTAGTTTCCAGAGGTGTATTCTGAGTTTCCTGAGTTTCCTGAGGTGTATTCTGAGTTTCCTGAGGTGTAGTTTCCAGAGGTGTATTCTGAGTTTCCTGAGTTTCCTGAGGTGTATTCTGAGTTTCCTGAGGTGTAGTTTCCAGAGGTGTATTCTGAGTTTCCTGAGTTTCCTGAGGTGTAGTGTGTCCAGCCACACTATTAAAAATATATTTGAACATACTTTTGTATTGATAATAATTTATATGTAAAAAGCAATTTCAATTTTTCAAAAACAAATATGATGTACTTTTCCAAAAAAAAATTATTTATATATGCACACATTAATAACACATTAATCACATTTAATTATAATTTATACATGGCTTTTTTGGGAAGCACAAGATTCGAAAACTTGTCTTGCCAAATTTAAATTCTTCCCATAAATCCCCCCAGCAACAATTATTTCACCATCGGCAGGTAGTTTAATATTATCTACATTTTTAACAATATAAAACTTCCTAATGTACTTTGATTTATCTGTGTGATATCCAAAGAATTGATTTTGGGGTGTATTTACTATATCTGGTGAATTATACATAAATTTACCCAGAACATCATCGTAAACTGGAAAATATTTAATTCTGTCAGTGCAATCTTCAATTGTCCATCTGCTTTCCATAGTTGACATAAACTTATGTGTTGTACGCCTCATATCTGAACACCATCCACCTTTAAATGGACGCACACATCCAAATGGAGTACATATGAGTTCCAATAATTCAGTGAAATTATCAGAACACTCAGATGCAGGATACGATAATGTTGCCAAAACTAAATATCCAGAAGATCGTAGATTGTAATATTCTGGTGGGTCTTCATTAACTAAACCATCTGATGAAAATGGCATATATGGGTGAGAGCTCCCAAGCACCTTTCTAATTTCAAAAAGAGCACTATAGAATAACTTCAACCTTTCAGGGTCAGTAACAATGAAATTGAGAACATTCTGATAATAAGTCGGTACCCCTCTGATTACCGTAATAATTCCAACAGATTGAAGTTCAGCTCCAGTATGTGTCAATGTAGATGCCCTAGACGCATCTGAAGTTGTTGTAGATGCCCTAGACGCATCTGAAGTTGTTGTAGATGCCCTAGACGCATCTGAAGTTGTTGTAGATGCCTTAGAAGCATCACATGATATAATATTATCCATTTGATAGTATTAATATTAAGAATATTAATAATAATTCAATTTTCTAACAAAAAAACAATCTAAAAATCTTGAAACGGAATAAATTATTCACAGTAATCATAATCGCTACCTAATGTATCATCATCATTAATATATTCCTCTTCATCTTCATCATAATACTCTTCAACACTTTCATCATAATACTCTTCTTCATTTTCATCATAATAGTCCTCATAATAGTCCTCATCTTCATCATAAGTATTATATTTGACCATATCAATAGATTCTTGAATATCATACCTTGAAGATCTTTTAGCCATAGCGTATATTTTGCTCGATATGGTCGTCTTATAACCATAATTACCAAGATCATCCTTTAACTTATAGTTCGCTGTAGAATCGTCACGGTTAATAGGCTTGTTTCTTTTTTCCTGTGCATGTTTAAGTTTTTGATTTTTATTATATTTTAGAGAACTATCAATTTTAAAATTTATACGTTTGGATGAATAACCTGGGATCCATTCAGAAACGAGAAATTTTCTATACGCAAAAGAAGGGTAATTCATATCTTTAATATTATTTTCACTATATAAACATAAATAATCATTGTATGGGGCTTTGCTAGTATTATTTGGAATAATAAATTCATCATACTTATCAATTATTTCAGATTCCTTTGGTTTTAATGTACGTGTAAGTTCATTATAAGTTTTTCTATTAGTGTGATTATTTAAATTTTCATGTTCTCTATAAACTTGTTCTAAAGATACTGGTTGATCATAATAAATAACTTTTTTAGGACAATTCGCATCAGTATATCCTCTAACATATAGATCTAAAATATCTTTAACAACAGATATATTTCCTAGTTTTTTAGGATCAATTAAAATTAAAGAACCAAGATAAATAACATTGGTCCACACTGGAAAATCATTTTCTACTCTATAAACACTATACGAATAATGAATTGCACCAAATATCTTTTTAGTATCAATCGTTATTGAAATGTCTTCAGTAGCCATCTGAAATAATTGTTTATAGATCTTCATATCATTCGGATCAACATTATTCATTCCAAAATCTGGCAAATCACGATTCATATAATAGTAATATTTAAGAATGTCACTGATTGGTAATGCAAGATATCCATCGAAATTACTCTCGAATTTATAATTATTAATTGTTACCTTATTACATCTATTTTCATAATATTGATATGTTTTTAAAAATCCTTTGAATTTAACATTAATATGATGCCATCTAATTGTAAATGATTCATGTGTTACAGAATTATAATAAATAATCGGATAATTATTAAAATTTGATATGCGAGCCAATGTAAGATAATCACGTATATTTGAATTTGCTTTGAGATGTTCTTTATTCGTTCTTAAAAAAAAACTTTTAATCGTAAATTCACCTATTCCAGGATAAGATGAATTTCCCATCAAAGCAATTCTACATTTTGATAATTCATCAACTATTCTTAAATTATGACCACATTGAACTCTAAACGACATATTATTTATCAATTTAATTTTGTTTGTTTATATTAAAAAAACATAAAAATAATCCTGAAAAATTTATTTCCGGCATCGGTATTCAATTCTAATATCAATAATGTGTTTCGCATTACCATCCATTGAAAAATATTCACCATCAATCATTTTAGGAGTTATATTACTATATCCTATAGATTTACAAGATGATTCAAAATTTATTTTATTAAATTTAGTATTGTTGCGGCGTAAATAAAATGATCCGGCAACATACAAAACCCCTATTGTAAACACGGTTGATGAACACATTATTTTGTATACAGAATTAGAATTAGATTGTGTCATTATTATTTTTATACAACCCCGTAAAACTCTATTCAATTTTATAAAATTGAATTACATCAATAATATTTAAAAATATATATTGCACAAAAATATATGATAAATATCCATTTACCAGTACCAGATTTAGATCCAGAAGAATTAATATTTGAACTAGTTGTTAAAATAAATGTAAATGTTTTACCTAATTTTTATGATAAACAATATATGTGGTTGCGAAAATTAACCATAATATCACCATTAATATTTAATATGGATTTTTTGAATGCAATACCACATATAGAAGATTTAATAATATTTAGTAAAAATTTAAAAGAAATATCACGTTTGGGAGGGTTGACATATTTAAATTTATTAAATCTTGATAATTGTGATATTAAATGTGTGAATGATTATCCTTCATATTTAAAATTAGTTGAATTATATGCAAAAGATCAAGAGGATACAGATAATCATCATTTTTATAATTCAAAATTATTAATTGGCAAAAACCCATTCAATTTCATTCCACATATTTCTAAATATTATCCTCTACCATCACTTAAAGATTTAGCTAGTGCACAGATTACATTTAAAGATTTACATGATGATAGTATAAATGCAATATGCACATCTGTTAAACTAAATCAATGTCATTCCTGTAAGCAAATAAGATTTTTAAATGATTGTTGGATGGAAAAAACATTAGGATTTATTATGATGTATGTCAAATGCAAAATATGTTATAAATGTTTAGTTCAAGAACATTTAAGAAATATTAATAAAAAAAATAAACCATTTGGTGATCATTTCAATGAATTACTAAATGATTTGAATAAAATTATAAATTTTACTTAACATTTATTCAGCGATGTTTATTAGATTTTTTAATATATTTTTTTAAAGATTCTATACGGTTTGGAGGGAGTAATCCACTATTAAACCACCATTCTACTACATGTTCATTACCAACAGAAGATGCTTGCACTAATATTTTGTGTATATTTCCAGTTGGTATCTCTATACCAGATTTTTTCCACCATTCCAGAACATTTATATGATCTCCACAAGATGCATTTAATAACGATATTTCACTACACTTTGATAATAAACCATTATTCAAGAACCATTCAAGAATATTAACTATACCATGATAAGAAGCATTATTTATCGTAGTATATGAATATTCAACTGGTAATCCTGAATTTTTCCACCAATCTAATACTTCAATGACATAACCTTCGTGTATAACATAACTGGAAAAATGTATATTTTCTGGATATTTAAGATCTAATCCACTATTACGCCACCATTCTAAAACATTTATGTGACCATTTTCGGAAGCCCAATACATTGCATTTTCAGAATATTTTAGTTTTAACCCACTATTTTTCCACCATTCCAAAACATCAACATGTCCTTCTTCAGATGCACAATTTAATGACCAAATAGAATAGCTTAGTTCTAACCCGCTATTTTTCCACCATTCCAAAACATCAATATGACCTTTGGCAGATGCATTACATAATGCATCTCCATTATACTTTAACTTTAACCCACTATTTTTCCACCATTCCAAAACATCAACATGTCCTTCTTCAGATGCACAATTTAATGACCAAATAGAATAGCTTAGTTCTAACCCGCTATTTTTCCACCATTCCAAAACATCAATATGACCTTTGGCAGATGCATTACATAATGCATCTCCATTATACTTTAACTTTAACCCACTATTTTTCCACCATTCAAGAACATTTATGTAACCATTTTCGGAAGCCCAACACAATGCATTTTCAGTATATTCAATTGGTAACAGATTATACATAAACCAATCTAAAACATTTACATGACCATTTTTTGATGCACAATCTAATATTACACTTGTACAATTACTTAATTTATTATTTTTATTCAAGTAATCCAATATATTTATATAATTAAAAGATGAAATTGTAGAAATACATTTTTTTGTAATTTCATATTTATTAGTATTTATAAGTTTACGAAGAATTTTAAGATCAAAAAAATTGTATTCTTCACCAATTATAAATTTATCGCAGGTGTAATACTCGAAACCATCTCCTTCTACAACATGCTTTTTCAAATTATTATTATTTATTAGAAATACTAACCTAAATTTTTGAACCCCAATGTCATTATCCAAAATATGTTCTAATTTATTTACTTCGATAATTAAATCATTATCAGATTTTTTATATGACATATAATTATTTGGACACATTACTGGATATAATTCTGGAGTATATAAGTTTTCTTTTTCTTTTTGTGTTTGACTTAAGAATAGTAATATATACATTGATTTTTAATAAAAATTAATAAAAATTAATAGAATTAAATTACAATTCAATTTTTATTTTTTCTACGATTCTTGCGATTCTTGCGATTCTTACGACTATTATGCTCACGAATTACTTGATTAATATACTGTCGCGAAGTATATTGATAATACTTACTGAGTAACCCACCATTCCAAAACATTAATACTACAATTATGTGGGTTATCATATTTTAATTCTAATCCAGAGTTTTTCCACCATTCTAGAACATCAACATGACCATTATATGATGCACGGTTTAATGCATTTTGAGAATATTTTAATTCTAATCCAGAGTTTTTCCACCATTCTAGAACACTGAGATAACCATTTTTAGATGCCCGGTTTAATGCATTTTCAGAATATTTTAATTCTAATCCACTATTAAACCACCATTCTAGAACAACAACATTACCATATTCAGATGCCCAATCTAGTGGTTCTTCTGAATATTTTAAAGGTAATCCAGATTTTTTCCACCATTCTAGAACTGCAACTTTACTATATTCAGATGCTATACCTAAAGCTCCAGGAGAACATTCTTTAATTTTTTTATTTTTATATAGATACTGTAGTGTACTTATTTTACCAATTTTACATAGATTATCAATGTAAGCTTCAGTTATTTTCAGATTAAATTTTTTAATAGTTTTTATATCAGACAAAACATACCTTTTACTCAAAATACATTTACACACTTTTATATAATTACCATAAAAATCATAATCAATTATCTTTTTACAATCATTAGTAGAAATATATGCAATTCTCATTGAAGCGTCTTTATTATTATGATGCATCATATAATAATATTCAATATTTTTAAAAGGATACAAATATATCCCGTCCATATTAATATTTAATCCAGTTTTATAAACATTATCATCATTACATGTTCTAATAAAATACATGAATATTATAATAGTTCATAATATCCATATTCAATTTTTTATACACCTCACAGAATATTTTAGAGGTTAGAGGTTAGAGGTTAGATATATTTCAGATTAAAATGAATACTAATTAAAATTTTCAAAGTCGTCCGTTGTACATTTTGCGAACAATTTTTGATAATTTGTTAGGATCATCATAAACAGAAGCATCATTTAATTTTGATTGAGAATATTCAGGATATTTGAGAAGTAGTTTACTGTTAAACCACCATCTCAAAACATCGATCCCTCCAAAAACTAATATATCATTTAATATTTTTTCAGAATATTTTAAAGGTAATCCACTGTTCAACCACCAATCTAAAACATTAATATTTTTATTATTAGACGCATATCTTAATACATTTTCATCATATTCTAATGGTAATCCAGATTTTTTCCACCACTCTAGTATATTAACATGTCCTTTTGCGGAAGCCAATTCTAATGCTCGTTCAGAGCATTTCAAAGGCAAAGGTAATCCACTATTATACCACCATTCTAATATATTAATATGATCATTACGGGATGCCAAATCTAATGAAATATCGTGATATTCTGTAATTTTGTTATGTTTAAATAAATAATCTAGAATATTTAGTTTTCCAGATTCGCATAAACTAGTAACATAATTGTAACCTATTTCAATTTTGAACTTTTCAATTATTTTAACATCAGACATGCTATATTTTTTACTCAAAATAAATTTATTTGCCGTTATACAACCTTTAATTTCGATACGATACTGTCTAACATATTTATAACTCACACCAACAACACGGGCATCATGAGGTATTATTACAAATTGGATAGATTTATCACAATCATCTATTATCTGACTGATATATTTTAAAGGGTAAAAAATAAGGAATTTAGCAGTACAGAAATTATATTGAATAAGATAAGGGTTAGAATAATAGTTGTCATCTGGATTTAATTTGCGTGTGTTTAATCCAGTTTTAAGTGTTTTTTCGTTATTATTATTGAATGTTGTTACAAAATACATTGTTAATTATTATATTTTAGATATTTGTCAGTTCAATTTAATTATATGACAAATAACCTAAACTTAAAAATGTAAAAAAATAAAGATGTAAAACAAAATCACTTTTCAGTCAGTGAATTTATAAGATTGAATTTTTTAATAGTTTTTGCAGCAAATAAGCTATATCCATCACTAACAATAGTTTCTATACAACGGTGCGAATAATTATTATTTCTGTAATACAATGTATGTCTAGAAATAGAACTTGATGGTATTATTATAATAGCTATATGTGGAGTAGAACCATAATAAGCATCGAAATATTTTAATTTATTTTGATCTTTATGATGTATAAAATCTGATTTTTTATACATGTCTATACCACAATTATTTGAATTACTAGTAATTTTTATATACATATTTTAAGAAATATATGTTCCCGTTAAATTAAAAATTTTAACATTTCAACATTTATAAGTATTCCTCTATAATACACGCATATTTTATATTATATTTTAAGGGTAATTTGCTATTACACCACCATGTTATAATATCAATGTTATTATTTTTAATGTGTGTGTATAAAGCCATCTCAGAATATTTTAATTCCAAACCACTATTAACCCATAAATCTAGAACATCAATATATCCATTAGATGATGCATTATCAATAGCCTTTTCAGAATATTTTAATTCCAAACCACTATTAACCCATAAATCTAGAACATCAATATATCCATTAGATGATGCATTATCAATAGCCTTTTCAGAATATTTTAATTCCAAACCACTGTTAAGCCACCATTCTAGAACATTAATAAGTCCTTTTGATGATGCATTATCAATTGCCTTTTCAGTATATTTTAATTCTAAACCACTATTGAGCCACCATTCTAGAACATTAATATACCCACTAGATGATGCATTATCAATGGCATCCTCAGAATACTTAAATGTTAAACCACTATTTGACAACCATTCTAGTATATCAATACCACCCATAGATGATATACTATTTAATAAATATTCATTACATTTTAAAGGTAATCCAGAGTTTTTCCACCAATTTAAAACATCTAAATTACCATTTCGAGAAGGGAAATCCAATGCTACTTCAGAATATTTTAAAGGTAATCCAGAGTTTTTCCACCATTCTAAAACATTTATGCGACTGTATTCTGATGCGGAATCCAATGTTTTTTCAGAATATTTTAAAAGTAATCCAGAGTTTTTCCACCAATCTAAAACATCCAAATTACCATTACGAGACGCTAAATCTATCGCATTATTAGTATATTTTAATGGCATTCCAGCATTTTTCCACCATTCAAGTGTTTTAACATTAGCCACATCCATAACTAACCCACAATCATCATAATTACCAGAATAATCTATTAATTTATTAATACGTAACAAATATTCTAAAATGTCTATGTAACCACATTTACAACATTTAGAAACATATTTTGCTGTTATTTCAAAATTAAATTTTTTAATCATCTTAGTAATCACTTTAATATCATATAATGCAAAAGAATCACTCAATATTATTTTATTACGTTTATTATTATCAGAGAAGGCTGGACGTGCTGTTGCCAAATATACCCTACAATACTTATCACTATCGCAAAACCAATTAGCATTTGTAATAATATCATAATAATTATATCCCCAGTAACCATTATCATCATTGTGTATAACTCGTGTGGCATTATCACTCGTATACAATATATACATTTGAACTATTAATTTATTATATTTTACAACTGGTTAAATTATATTTTTATTAATACTTTTACAGTATTTTACACTATTAATAAAAAAAATAATTATTGATAGTTCTAGATAATTCTTAATGAGATGTAAATATTTTATATTTATTGAGGATACACTATCATATACCTTGATTGTTTCCACCATTCAATAATTTCATCATTAGTATCATTAGTATCACTTTGTAATAAATTATATAATATACCATAATTATATCTAAATTTTAATTTACTATCATGCCACCAATTTAAAACATTAATATGTCCATTATCAGAAGCTAAGTTGGTTGTTAAAAAACTATATTTTAATTCCAATCCACTATTTTTCCACCATTCTAATACATCAATATGAGAATTAGCAGATGCACCGTCCAAAGCCCAACTAGAATATTTTAGTTCTAATTCTGAATTTTTCCACAATTCTAGTACATCAATATGTCCCATTTGAGATGCACCATCTATTGCATTGTCAGAATATTTCAAAGGTAAACCACTATTAAACCACCATTTAAGTACATTAATATAACCATATTCAGATGCACTATCCAGTATTTTTTCGGAATATATTAATGATAACCCTGATTTTTTCCACCATTCTAAAACATCAATATATATATCAAAATATGATGTAATATCTAGAGAACATAAATTGCGATCATTGGTTAATAAATTATTTTTATGTAAATATTCTAATGTATCTATCCTTTTGTTTTCACAAATTATACTAACATATAATGATGATATATATTTACCCAAATCAAACTTTTTAATTGTCTCTGGATCAAACAGATTATATCTTTCTCCCAAAAATATTTTTTGACGAAATTTTTCTGATAAACTTAGATTAAAATTCATTTTAATGTTTTTAATAGTAGCAGCGTCAGCATAATTTGGCATCATTACAATTCTAAACCATTTTAATTCACGATTAATTTGATAACATGCTTCTATATCTTTTAGTTCAACAATATATGAACTTTTATATGGACCTATTTCAAGTAGATTTAATTCTGTTTTATATATATGATCTGTTGTATTACACAATAGAAGGATCTTCATTGTGAATATATAATCTAGTCTTAAAACATTCAATTTTTATTATGTGAAAAATAAAGATAATACAATCCCATTTTAAATCTTCAAGAGTGTAAAATCATCAATAGAATATTCCTGCATTTTTAATGGTAATCCAGATTCCAACCACCATTTTAGAGTCCGGGTGCACCCAGTTTCAAATGCCTGATCAATTGAAAAACTTGAATATTTTAATGGTAATCCTGAATTTTTCCACCATTCAAGTATATCAATTCGATCATTATATGATGCTTGATCCATTGAATCTGAGTGATATAGCAAGTGTAATCCAGAGTTTTTCCACCATTCTAGAGAATTGATTTGTCCGGTATTTTTAGTATGTGCTATACTATTTAATGTCCAACTAGAATATTGTAGTTTTAATCCAGAATTTTTCCACCATTCTAGAACATGTACATGACCATTTGCCGATGCTCCTTTTAATGCATTCTCAGAATACTGTATAGGTAATCCACTTTTTATCCACCAGTTAAGTACATTTACATTACCACCTTTACTTGCAAAATCCATCGGATATAAATTATAATCATATTTGCGTGAAGGATCCGCTTGATAATTTAAGTTTAATAAATCATTTTTATGCAAATATTTTAATGTATCCAGTTTGTTATGTTCGCAAATCATACATACATACATCCTATTAATATATTTTTCTAAATTAAACTTCTTTATTGTTTTCAGATCAAATAAATTATAAAGTTCACTTAAAATAATAGGGAATTTATTATATACTACTACATCAGTACCTTTATTTATAGTTGAAGATGTGAAAACTCTAAACCATATTGGAATATTATGAGAATGTATATTAAATATTTTTGGTAGATCGCTAAAATTTGTAATTATGTTTTTAATAAATGTTTTAGTAATAGTGTAAGTGTATTCCTTGTATTCCTTGTATACATTTGATCCTGTATTATATGAAATTGAAATATCACTGTCATTTCTTTTTTTAATTAAAAATATATACATGTTATGCAGTATGTAATATGCATTATCAAAGTATAATATTTTTAATCAATTTTTAATTTTAAGTGTAAATCTGAAAAAAAATAAAAAATGTAATAATGCAATATTAATGACATTGGTTTTTTATTTTTATTTGAGAGGTAATCCAGAATTTTTCCACCATTCTGAAACCTCCTGAAAATTTGCATCTGGTGAGCTCAATTCTGAATATTTTAGTGGTAATCTAGAGTTTTTCCACCATTCTAGAACATTAATATTACTCATCATCGATGCTGAGTCCATTGCATCTTCATTATATTTTAGTGGTAATCCACTATTAACCCACCAGTTTAATATATCAACACCTATGAAAGAATGACATGCATTACTCATTGCGAGTTCTGAATATTTCAAAGGTAATCCACTTTTGACCCACCAGTTTAATACATCAATACAATCATTACCACTAGCCATATTAATCCCACATTCGCTATATTTCAAAGGTAATTTACTATTAATCCACCAGTTTAACACATCAATGTGATCATTTGATGAGGCGTTATCTAATGTACTTTCATCGTATTTTAGTGGCAATCCGCTATCTTTCCACCATTGTAAAACTTCAACATGACCATTGTGTGATGCGGTACTTAATAGCTGTTCAGAATATTTTAATTCTAATCCACTATTCAACCACCACTCAAAAACCTTTATAAAATTTTTTTGACATGGTTTAGGTCTAGGTGTATCGTGGTCTTGGTAACACAAAACTAGAGTTTGAGATGTATCTGGACTATTTCCCCTCATCACATCATACCAATCTAAGATTTTAGCAGAATATTGTAGTGGTAATCCTAAATTTTTTATCCACTCTAAAACATCAACGTGACATGCTTTAGATGCTACATATAATAATTCTGAACAATCAAAAGGAATATTGTTGTCCTTGATTATTTGTAAAGATTCTAGACAACCTTCAGAGCAAATATTCTCAATAAAATATTGAGTGAGATTTATATTATTTTTAATTAAAAATTTAACTATTTTAGGAGAATATAAATGATACTTCTTGGTAAGAATTACTTTATCAGTCACAATGGAGTAATCATAATCATTCTTTTCTAATATTGCATCAGGTGGTATGATCGCAAATCTAATATAAGATTCTAAATGTACATCCCGTCCCAAATTTTGTAGGTTATAACATAAAAATCCCCATTTTTCATTGACAATATTTGCTAGTTGTTCTCCCTCACAATTGTGTCCATATTCTAATATATTATTTAAGCCATCGTGAAACACTATATGAGAATATGACAAATGAAGTGGTGATCTATCTTGTTCATTAGTATTAACAAAATAACATGTCATAAATGCTGTAATTTAATAAATAAAATAAAAAAAAACATTTCAATTTTTATAATGTAATTTAGTATCAAATTTAATATCAAATTTAATTTTGATGTCTTAATAACTTTTTCCTATGACGATTCCACCATTCTCTAACATTATTTTCAACAATATATTTTAATAATTTTTCAGGATATATAAATGGTACGCCTGAATTTTCCCAAAAGTCTAAATAATGAATCAGTCCACTCCTGCATGCATTTATAAATACTTTTTCAGTATATTTTAAAGGTAATCCACTATTAAACCACCATTCAGCAACAACATAATTAGCGGCATAATCCAACGTCATTTCAGAATATTTAAGTGGATAATTTGAATTTTTCCATGCATCTAACACATTAATATTACAATGTCTAGATGCTAGATCTAACATACTATCAGTATAACCAGGAGGTTTTATCATATTTCCCCACCATTCTAAAATATTAATATCCCCTATGAGTGCAGCATCCATAATTGTATTATAATCTAGATATGTGGGTATATTATTAGTGTTTTTTAGGTAATTAATTGTATCAATTCTTTTATTAACGCATAATCCATGAATATAGGGGCGTGTGATTTTGAAGTTAAATTTTTCAATTGTTCTATAGTTATATAAATCATAACTGTCACTCAAAATGAAACATGATTTTCTAGATGTTTTAATAGCTATTCTAAATTTCATAATAGAATAACATCCTGTTTGAAGCTTTGCCACATCATGTAATTGTTTTGGATCAATAATAATTTTATCAACTAATCCTGATTTATCATATTTGTCCAAATTATATTGGTTTACTATAATAACATGCATATAATAAAATATATCAATTTATAAATAATCAATTTTATTTAGTACAAATACTAATGCACACAGATAAATAAACGCAAAACTATTATTATTATGGACTATCATATTTTGGATGCAAAATTACTACCAAAATCAAAATATCTTCATAAAAGTTTTTAATATCATCAAAACGAATTATTTTTTTACGTGGTTCTATTAAAAAATACATACTAAAATTAAAAAATACATACTAAAATTAAAAAATGAATAAATATTTTAATTTTATTATACAAGACTATTTTCGATTATAAACACATCCCATAACTATACATTCTAGCCCAGAGTTTTTCCACCAATCTAAAGCATCATTATTGTAATTATAAAATGCACCAATGCAAACAGTATTATCATATTTTAATGGTAACCCGGAGTTTTTCCACCATTCTAGAACATTAATGTGACCTTTATTTGTTGCATAAGTTAAAGGTCTTATATCATATTCTAATTTTATGTCACTATTTTTTAACCCTTCTAAAAGATTCACGTCACCTCTTTCGGACGCGTCTGCCAATATATCAGGTACATTTAGCATTAAATGCAAACCAGATTTTTTCCAGCATTTTAAGACATCCAAATAACTATAACGATTGCAAAAATATATATTACCAAGATGTCTAGTATTCTTATAAAATAAATACATACGATAACTAAATGCAGTTTCACTATATTCGAGCTTTAATCCACTATTGAACCACCATTCAAGTACATCAACCTGTGAGCTTAGTGAAGCATAATCCAATACTGATTTGGAATATTTTAAAGGTAATCCACTATTTTTCCACCATTCTAGAACATTAATATGTCCACGCTCGGATGCCCAATCCAGTGCCGTCTCATCATATTTTAATTGTATCCCAGCATTTTTTAACCAATTTAATATATTACAATATCCTTTTTGAGAAGCATAACTTATACATCTTGCAATATCAAACTTTTTTTCGTTTAATAAATCAGATTTTCTCAAAAATTTCAAAAGTTCAAGTTTGCCGTAATTGAAAGCTAATTCTATATATTTACTATTAATTTGCGAATATAATCTAAATTTTTCAATAGTTTTAATATCAAATAAATCATACTTATCACTCATTATAATATTAATATTATCAGTCCCAATTAAACATTCCGTTCCGAGACACTTAAAAATTTCATATCTAGTATTGAATGGTATTAATACAATTCTAAAAAATTTATCCCTATGGTTTAGCTTTATAACACTATTATTTATAACACTATTAACAACATTATTAATCTTATTATCAATTAAGAATTTTATATCAAATGTAGGTCTAGGTTGAAAATGATAGTGTATATTTACGTTAATTCCGGTATAAAAATACCATTTATCTGAATCAGTGAGCATTAATTTAATTATTTTATGAGGTGGATATATGTGTTCAATTTTTTGCGTTTGATTAATTTTTAAAGAATCTTGTTATAAAGCATACCATTTTGAATTTCAAAATGACATGCCATTTACGTCACGATCACCCCGATAATTTGACTCCTTATGATGCTTTACACAGTAAATGCATCGGATGCGGTCAAATTATCATTGGCACCTACACCAACTTTGTAGATTTACCTCAACAAATTGATACTGATTCTAGTACTTGTTTTAGTACCAGTTCTATTAAATATCCTAGTAGTCATCCCAGAAGTTATAGAACATTGTTACATGATTCAATTGATAACTTTATTAGTGCTGTCAAACCTCCAACTATATATAAATCCCGTGTGGAATCAGATCTAGATGCTGATTCAAATATTATTAGAAACCAGAGGAATGTAATTTATCATCCAGATGGTTCTGTGACACAACAACGTAGAGTAACTACTAAACCTAAAAGTCCATCTGTTGATCCTTTAGTTAATCCTTTAGTTGATCCTTTAGATATGGATTCAGATGTGATTAGAAATCAGAGAAATGTTACATATCATCCAGATGGTTCTGTAACACAACAACGTAAAGTAACTACTAAACCAGATATGGATTCAGATGTGATTAGAAATCAGAGAAATGTTACTTATTATCCAGATGGTTCAGTGATGCAACAGCGTAGAGTTTTTATTAAACCTAAAACCAGTGGATTTTTTAGTGATTTAAGGGATAAATCAAGAGCATATATTGTCAAAAATAGTATTTATCATACTGATGGGTCTGTATCACAACAATGTCAACAAGTGATAGATGATTTGAAAAATGTTGATACTTTGACTAAAGTTGAACAAAAAATTATTGATCATCCAGATGGTTCTGTAACACATCGCAAAATTATTACAAAAGAACCAGATTATATTAATAGACATAAAATAGTTAATAAGGATGGTTCAATTTCATATCGCAAATATACTTTTGGTGGTTATGAAGATATTATAATTTATAAAAATGGTACTATAACTAGAAGAAATGTTGATAGAAAAGACAAATCTAGTTCTGGTATAGGTGCTTTTAATCTATATGGGAAATTTTGATTTTAATATAGTAAATAGTAATTAGTAATTTTATTTTTTATCTTTGAGATTAATAAAAATGACGTCGTATATACAATTAGCATTTTTGAGTGTATTTTCTAGTATAATTTATCATTTAATTATGAAACGTATGGATTTAGATGGATATGATAGTGCTTTATTTTTGATATGGCTTCATGTGATTATGATAGGATTTTTGACGTTACGTTATTGGAATAATGATCCAAAAAACTTTGTAGTATTTAATAAAAAAATATTAACAGATTATAGGTTTATTTTGTTAGTTGTTCTAGGTGGTTTCATGAGTTATATAACTCACTATTATGGATATGGTGTTGCATTTTTGAAATTTAGAAATCCAGGTTATTTTCAAGCAATTATGGGATTAGAGTTAGTAGGTATTACAGTGTTTGCCGCTTTATTATTTGGTAGTGATTTAGGTATTAAAGAAATAATTGGTATTTTATTAATTTTACTTGGATCAGTTATAATAACATGGACGGAACAAAATAGTTCAACAAAATTATCTATAATTTTATCCTGAACATCTTTCACACATCTTGATCATATTTAATGATTTTAACATTACCATTTTTAATTTTCATTTTTTTAATACTATCAAGGGTCCCTTTGCTAGTTTCACTCGGAAAGGCAATCATATAATCACTTGCATTAACTATTTCAGTATTTCTTAAAATTCCAGCTATTTTTCCTAAATCTTTCCATTGTTGAGGTGTAACTGGATATATTTCGGTTTGATATTTTTTATTTTTAGCGTATTTTTCAGCGATAGAATCGGCACCTCTAGCACCTCCAGAAACAATTATTATTTCAAATTCATCTTGACCTTCATTTTGACCTGGATCGGAACCTTTAGAAAATAATTTTTGAATTTCTTCTAAATAAGAATCAGTTGATTTTTCTAAGAGTTTATAATCATTAAACTCACGACTTCCCACAATGGCTAATTTAATTTTTTGCATATTTAATTTAATAAAAGTTTTTCAAATCAATTTTAATAATTTATCATTGTGTTATCACATTACACCAATAAAATTGATTTCTATTCATATATATAAAAATGGGGTGTATAATGAGTTTTATAAAATGTTTTAGACACAAACGTCAGTCTAACCCAGAAGAAGATGACATTATTATAGTTAGTGATGAAACAATAAAAACATCTATAAGTTGTCCTCAATGTTACTGTGATTTTAATATGTATGAAACAATTAAAATGAAATGTAATCATTATTATTGTCGAAAATGTTATTATGACACACATTTATCTAACACACTACACCCAGATATGAAAATATGTGCTGAATGTCTAAAGCCATTAGAAAGTATTATTAATGAATCAACACAATCTTTAGTAATAAATCCGATACCATTGGACAAATCATTAAAACACACATGTAATGAATTAATTGAAAATTTAAAATATTTTAATCTGATTCAAAAAGATCAAAATACAATTAATAAAATATTATCAGTTTCTCCACATGTATTTAGATTAGCCATATTTAAAATTGTAAATCAAACTCCTGATAAGACTTATATAAGTCTTTATTTGCTACCTGAATTTAATTCAACATACATTAAAATGTTCCAGTTAATTAAAAATAATCAATCACTAATTGATGAGTTCCATAATTATTTATTCAATATTATAAGTGAAGAATATTCTATATGGTTTTCAGATTCAACTAGCTTCGATGTAATGACTAAAACATTAAAATTGATTTAATTACTTTATAAAATTAAAAAATTTAATATTTTAATATTTTAATATTTTAAATGAATATTTTTATACATAGACGTGATATAAGATGTCAAGATAATACTACTTTACTAGCTATGAAAAATGTTTTACCATTATTTATTTATACTCCGGAGCAAATTGATCCCCAGAAGAACCCTTATTTTTCCGATAATTTAGTAGAATATTTATCAGAATCCTTATTGGAATTACAAAAAAATTATCAATCTCTTGGTGGTGATCTATTGATATGTTATGGTGATATTATAGCAACATTAGAAAAAATTCATAAAATATCTCAGATTAAAACTCTTGGATTTAATGTAGATTATTCTCCATATTCAAAAAAAAGAGATCAAGCTATTGAAGATTGGGCTAAGAAACATCAGATAAAAATAATTAATAAAGAAGATCATCTTTTAGTAAATATTCTAGAAGGTGCTACTAAAAGTCCTAATAGTGATCAACCATATAAGGTATATACACCTTTTTACAACAATGTTAAAAATATTAAAGTGATGCAACCTGTATTGGATAAGCCTAGTTTATTAAAATCATCTTCAATACCAGATAAAATAAAAAGTTTATGTATTAAAGAAGATAAAGTTAGAAGTTTTTTTAAAGCTAACCCACATGCTAATGTGAAAGGAGGTCGATCAAACGCTCTATTAAAATTAAAATTATTAAAAGATCAAACACATTATGCATCCAAAAGAGATCAATTAACATATCAAACCAGTCATTTATCTGGAGCACTTAATTTAGGTGTTTTATCAATAAGAGAGGTGTATCATCATGCAGTATCTGTCCTAGGTAAAACTAATACATATATTAAAGAATTATATTGGAGGGATTTTTATTATAATGTGTTATATTATTTTCCACATGTTGTAGGTGGTCCTTTTAAACCAGAATTTTCTAAAATTAAATGGAGAAATGATAAAAAAGAATTTACAAAATGGTGTGAAGGTCAAACTGGATATCCAGTTGTTGATGCGGCAATGAGACAGTTGAATACAACTGGATTTATGCATAATCGTGCAAGAATGATTGTGGCATCCTTTTTAACAAAACATCTCTTAATAGATTGGAGATGGGGTGAAAAATATTTCGCAACCAAATTAATAGATTATAATATTTCCGCAAATAATGGTGGCTGGCAATGGTCTTTCGGTTCCGGTACAGATGCTCAACCATATTTTAGAATTTTTAATCCATGGAGTCAAGGGGAAAAATACGATAGTGATTGCGAATATGTCAAGAAATGGATACCTGAACTAAATAGTGTACCAAACAAAGATATTCATGCATGGTATATTAAATATATTGATCATCCTACTATTAAATATCCGCAACCAATAGTTGATCACGCCAAAGCTAGAGAATTATTTATGGAACATGCAAAAGTTCTAAAAAGATCATAGATAATACTATTATTACCATTAATAATATTTCTAAGTGGTATTGATATATAAAATATATTTGATTCTACGAAATTATGTGTTATTACACTGTCAAATGCAATTAAACCAATGGGTTTCATTAAATTTTTTTTACAAGCTAAATTAGTTATTTGACCAACAATATAACTAGTTTGTATATCTCCTATTAAAATATATTGATTATCTATTTCTTTGAGAATCCTATCATATAAAATTTGACTAATGGCTTGTTTAGTTAAAATAGTATTATCCAACTGAAAATCCCATATGTTAAATATTAATTCACTTTTTATATTTTCAAAAAAAGTAATTAATTTATCAAGTTCATCCGAATTATATGATTTTCCATTGATAAATATAATATTAATCTTAAAAATTGTCATTTAATTATATATTTTTATGCGAATTTTTTATGTAATTTGTCGTTCAATCTTTTGAAATTTTATTTGACAAAATAATAATAAAAGTTATTGATATGAACATTGATATTGATATTAATAAGTATTTTGATCGTATTTTTATTATAAATTTAAAAAAAAGAAGTGATCGTAAAGAAAAAATGATTAAAAGGTTGAGTAAAGCTGGAATATCTAATTATGAATTTGTTGAAGCTATTAATGGTTATAATGAACCATATTTAAGTATGTATCATAATAAACACATAACTCAGGGGTTTTTTGAGAATCCAGGTGCTTTAGGGATTCTTTTATCGGCTTTGAAAGTGTTAGTGTGGTCTGTTAAACAAAATTATAAAAAAATATTAATACTTGAGGATGATGCTGTTTTTCACTTAAACTTTAAAGAAACATTTAAAAACAGAATAGGAAAAATACCAAATAACTGGAAATTATTATATTTTGGTACCAGTATGCATAAATGGAGATTAAAAGAAAGATGTATTTATTATGATGGTTATTTGACGGCTAAAGGAAGTATTCCAGGTGCTTTTGCGATTGGGATTGATTCATCGATATTTAAAGAATTAATTGGATTTATTCCTGATGCTAGAAAAGCATGGGATATGGACCCTTTAAAAAGGATTAATTTACTATATACTTCATATGTGTATGTTTTTTATCCTTATATTATAGTATGTGAGACTGATGATTCAAATATTAGAAGATCTAAAAGTTTAGGTGAAAAAGTTCGTACATCTGATTGGGATTTATCTTTATATGATTGGATTTAAATATTAAACAATAACTTCAAATACACCTACAATATCTTCGCGACAGTATGGACATACATAGTTTTCTAATCTAGAAATACATTCTGAACAAAAGAAATGACGACATGGTAATAAAACGGTATTTCTGTGATTATCTATACAAATTTGACATAAATAATAATCTTTGTTTTTATCAATATTGTCACTATAATATAATAAAACTTTATTATGTTCTAATTCTTTTTCTAGTTTTGTTATTTTTTCCTTGAGTTTTTTATTTTCTTTGACGACCATATTGAAAAGTTCTTCAGCCCTTTTTAATATAATTCGGTGGTTTTGTTCAGACATGTTGTATTGATGAATAGATATTGACATTTAACTTATTTCAAGAAAATAAGATGTAAATTTTAATTGAAAAAATAGAGTATTCCAGTTTATATTCACATACCACATTCAAAAGCATTCGGAGTATATCGCGATTTTTACGAAATATCTATTAGAAATGAAAACATCAGTAATAATTGCGACAACATCCGAAATCTCTTGACAGTTTATGCCTTGTCTTAGTGGTGGGGTTGAGTCTTTGGGGTATCATGAGTCAAAAAAACATTCGTAATTTATACTATCAAACCAATTGGATAATTTTCATTTATCCATCACCAATTTATTTATCACGGAAAACTTTCTAGGACACAAAAGTAAAAATTTTAGATTGTTCTAGTTGTAATAGTAACTGGAATAATACTTTTTAAAAACTTTCCAGGACACAAAAGTAAAAATTTTAAAGTATTCTAGTTGTAATAGTAACTGGAATAATACTTTTTGAAAACTTTCTAGGACACAAAAGTAAAAATTCTAGATTGTTCTAGTTGTAATAGTAACTGGAATAATACTTTTTAAAAACTTTCCAGGACACAAAAGTAAAAATTTTAAAGTATTCTAGTTGTAATAGTAACTGGAATAATACTTTTTGAAAACTTTCTAGGACACAAAAGTAAAAATTCTAGATTGTTCTAGTTGTAATAGTAACTGGAATAATACTTTTTAAAAACTTTCTAGATAAACAAAGTAAAAATTTTAGATTGTTCTAGTTGTAATAGTAACTGGAATAATACTTTTTAAAAACTTTCCAGGACACAAAAGTAAAAATTCTAGATTGTTCTAGTTGTAATAGTAACTGGAATAATACTTTTAAAAAACTTTCCAGGTCACAAAAGTAAAAATTTTAAAGTATTCTAGTTGTAATAATAACTGGAATAATACTTTTAAAAAACTTTCCAGGTCACAAAAGTAAAAATTTTAAAGTATTCTAGTTGTAATAATAACTGGAATAATATTTTTTGAAAACTTTCTAGATAAACAAAGTAAAAATTTTAAAGTATTCTAGTTGTAATAGTAACTGGAATAATACTTTTTAAAAACTTTCCAGGACACAAAAGTAAAAATTCTAGATTGTTCTAGTTGTAATAGTAACTGGAATAATACTTTTTAAAAACTTTCCAGGACACAAAAGTAAAAATTCTAGATTGTTCCAGTTGTAATAGTAACTGGAATAATACTTTTTAAAAACTTTCTAGATAAACAAAGTAAAAATTTTAGATTGTTCTAGTTGTAATAGTAACTGGAATAATACTTTTTAAAAACTTTCTAGATAAACAAAGTAAAAATTCTAGATTGTTCTAGTTGTAATAGTAACTGGAATAATACTTTTTAAAAACTTTCCAGGACACAAAAGTAAAAATTCTAGATTGTTCTAGTTGTAATAGTAACTGGAATAATACTTTTTAAAAACTTTCCAGGACACAAAAGTAAAAATTCTAGATTGTTCTAGTTGTAATAGTAACTGGAATAATACTTTTTAAAAACTTTCCAGGTCACAAAAGTAAAAATTTTAAAGTATTCTAGTTGTAATAATAACTGGAATAATATTTTTTAAAAACTTTCTAGATAAACAAAGTAAAAATTCTAGATTGTTCTAGTTGTAATAGTAACTGGAATAATACTTTTTAAAAACTTTCTAGATAAACAAAGTAAAAATTCTAGATTGTTCTAGTTGTAATAGTAACTGGAATAATACTTTTTAAAAACTTTCTAGATAAACAAAGTAAAAATTCTAGATTGTTCCAGTTGTAATAGTAACTGGAATAATACTTTTTAAAAACTTTCTAGATAAACAAAGTAAAAATTTTAGATTGTTCTAGTTGTAATAGTAACTGGAATAATACTTTTTAAAAACTTTCTAGATAAACAAAGTAAAAATTCTAGATTGTTCTAGTTGTAATAGTAACTGGAATAATACTTTTAAAAAACTTTCCAGGTCACAAAAGTAAAAATTTTAAAGTATTCTAGTTGTAATAATAACTGGAATAATACTTTTAAAAAACTTTCCAGGTCACAAAAGTAAAAATTTTAAAGTATTCTAGTTGTAATAATAACTGGAATAATATTTTTTGAAAACTTTCTAGATAAACAAAGTAAAAATTTTAAAGTATTCTAGTTGTAATAGTAACTGGAATAATACTTTTTAAAAACTTTCCAGGACACAAAAGTAAAAATTCTAGATTGTTCTAGTTGTAATAGTAACTGGAATAATACTTTTTAAAAACTTTCCAGGACACAAAAGTAAAAATTCTAGATTGTTCTAGTTGTAATAGTAACTGGAATAATACTTTTTAAAAACTTTCCAGGACACAAAAGTAAAAATTCTAGATTGTTCTAGTTGTAATAGTAACTGGAATAATACTTTTTAAAAACTTTCCAGGACACAAAAGTAAAAATTCTAGATTGTTCTAGTTGCAATAATAACTGGAATAATATTTTTTAAAAACTTTCTAGATAAACAAAGTAAAAAATTTAGATTGTTCTAGTTGTAATAGTAACTGGAATAATACTTTTTAAAAACTTTCCAGGACACAAAAGTAAAAATTCTAGATTGTTCTAGTTGTGATAGTAACTGGAATAATACTTTTTAAAAACTTTCCAGGACACAAAAGTAAAAATTTTAGATTGTTCTAGTTGTGATAGTAACTGGAATAATACTTTTTAAAAACTTTCTAGATAAACAAAGTAAAAATTTTAGATTGTTCTAGTTGTAATAGTAACTGGAATAATACTTTTTAAAAACTTTCTAGGACACAAAAGTAAAAATTTTAAAGTATTCTAGTTGTGATGAATCTAGAATAATACTTTTTAAAAACTTTCTAGGACACAAAAGTAAAAATTCTAGATTGTTCTAGTTGTGATAGTAACTGGAATAATACTTTTTAAAAACTTTCTAGGACACAAAAGTAAAAATTTTAAAGTATTCTAGTTGTGATGAATCTAGAATAATACTTTTTAAAAACTTTCTAGGACACAAAAGTAAAAATTTTAAAGTATTCTAGTTGTGATGAATCTAGAATAATACTTTTTAAAAACTTTCTAGGACACAAAAGAAAAAATTTTAAAGTATTCCAGTTGTAAGTAAGAGTCAAAATAAATTATATAAAGTTGATTAAGGTGCTGATATGACATTTGGATGATTAAATGATGGTTGATCTGTTAATATTTGTGGTGCGGCATCTAAAAATTCAGACCAATTGACTAAGTTAAAATTGGTGGGATCAATATTTAGGAAGAATGTATTATTTGAATTGACACTATTCCAATCTGATCCTCCATCCATTCTGATTAATAATTTTCTTGAATTGTCAGCTTTAATACATTCACTTAATTTAGCAACCCATCCCATACCTTGATAACACCACATAATATCAATCATTTTAATGTTTGGGTGAATGATTGGTAGAGTTAAAAACCAATCTTGCAAAGGTCCTTTAGTGAATCTAATATTTTTAAATGTTGTATGCAAGTTTGCTGCCGTTCCATCTAGAGTGAAATTTAATATTTCTTTAATGTCATCTGTAGATAGATACCCCTTATTTTTGAGTACATATATATCTGTTTGTGTATTTAAAACCCAATGTGAAATCAACATTAAAATTTGATGATCACTTAGGAGTGTTAAAATTCTTTTGGTATGAACTGGAATTGTCATAGAGTAACATAATTTAAAAGCATCAATGACAGCACACATTATTCTACATGATGGATTACTTATAGGTTGATCTAACATTTGTTGAAGTTGATATTGGATGTTAACTTCAGCAATTATATTTGACCAATTACCTTGATCAATAAAATGATTATATAAAGATAAATTTAAAATGTTTGCGATAACTCTATGGTTGATACTATTATCTATTTGAGTATTGTCAAGTAAATAATTTTTATTATCATATAGAAAAGTAGTTAATTTATTATGATCTTGTGAATTTATAACTATATTAAGATCATGCAAAAGTTGTGAATGGTTCATATTTTTATATTAAATCTTAATCCTTAATAGAATATTCAATTTTATTTTCTTGAACTTCTTTTGGAGCTTCTTTTTTTGGAAAGTTTTTTCTTTCCACCAGTTTGTATTCCAGTTGCATCTGGTGAGACGGCCAAATTGGGACCAGCAGTATTACCTCTGGTGTGACCCATAGAGACGGCAACATGATCACCATAAGCGTTGCTAACACTTTCAACACCTTGTCCGGAAGCGCTACCAAAATATGATGATGGCAAAGAGACTCTACCACCTGTTTGAGTTTGAGTAGCATCTGGAGATGGTCCCATGTCAGGACCTAAATTATTACCATATGAAACAGCGATACTTTTACCATGAGCACCATCAGCAAGAGCTAGTTTAGGATCATTTTCGGGGAAATAACGTCCAGATTGAGAACCATGATATTCTGGTGGAAAAGGGGATCCTCCACGTTTGACATTGGTCCGACGTCTATTTCCTCCTTTTTTATGCGAACGTTTTTTAGTTTTATTAGAATTGCGTTTGTAGGGCATTTTTAATTACATAATGAGAAAAAAAGTAAAAAAAAGTCATTTTGGGGGTATTTATTTAAAAAAACTGATTATTTTAATGGTAAATATTATTTATTACAACATGACAACAAAATCATGTACCACCAACCCGATTCCTAGTGAATTAACAACTATTAAGTATTACGATTTGATCAAGAATCTGGTCGCAAACGCCGGCATCGTTCCCGAAGAGCTTTTTCGAGAGCTGGTCCAAGCGATTCAAGACGCCATTGGAAACATCGCGGAACGCCAGAGACTTGGACAAAAGCCATCTGAGCATGTCCAACATTGTCTGATGAGGGCTGCAAAGGAGTTCTTACGGTTCATCCTGAAGGACTTCGCACTGGGCATGGACATTGAGACGGTCTCGAAGTCATTGGAGACCTTCGTGAACGCGCTCTATCGTCAAGCTTCACGCGCCGCCGTCCGCAATCTTGAGGAAATGGATCCGGACAAGTTCAAGGCAATGTTTGGAACCTCTAAAACCAACTGGGAAATTGAAGAGGACGTCGCCAAGCGACTCAGTGAGATGTATTGCTTTACGCACATCTCATATTTCAATGACTACATTGTCCTGAATTTGCAGTTGCGGTATGGTCAGTTTGACACTGATCATCCATCTACAATTCTTCGGGACCAGGGCATGTCTTTTGTCTTCAAGAAGAACAACTTCTCATTCCGTTTGATTGACCTGATCCCGTTGGAATCCTATTGCAAGGGTTCCCAAGATTTGGGAGATTTGCTGAAGGCCATCGGCAAGGTCAGTCTCGAGGGTCTGAAAAGCATTTTGGCGATCCGTCATCAATTTGCCTTCAAAATGGATGGTTCTCTGGCCCGGCTCAGCATTTCAATGCTGTCCAATGGATCCATCTACATTTGCGGGAGCACGGCCGGAACCTCTCTCTACATCTTCCGCGTCTCTGAATCAAGGGACATTGAGGTGATCAAGGCTCTGGTGAAGGAAATTGTCGACGAGTGGTATGTGACTGAGGGCACACCCATCATTGTCGGCTTGTTGGAGGCTTTTCAGGCTTTTGCCTCCGAGGCTCTTGGCAATTTGAAGGCCCCGAGCACGATCACGACCTATGGAGAGGTTGTGATTCCGGGAAGCATGCCTGGAAGTGTTGGCTCCAACAACGGAGTTCCATACTTCCAGCTGCATGATCATGCGCAAATTGAACGGTATGTCAAGGAGTATGCCGTCATGAGCGATCAGACAGCTGGGCGGATCAATGACGAGACGATTCCCCAACGTCTCCTCGAACTGATTGAGGGGATCCTCGGTGTCAAGTTCATCAAGGATGCGACTTTTGCGGATGTGCTGAACATTTGCTATGGAATCATGGCAACTTCAGCATTTCGATCTCAAAAGGGGAGCCCGAAGATGGACTATACCAAGTTTTTCCTGGAAGTCTACGGTGACTTGATCAAGTCGGCGAGCATGGATTTTGGCAAGGGCGATTTGGCAAAGAATACGGATCTGTTGGCAAACGCCTTGATCTACATGCTGACACCAGAGGAGATCAAGATGCCAGAAGGTTTGATTTCCTTTGCCCGCATTGATGGGGAGTATTTCACTTTTATCAAGTGGAAGCTGATGTTCTGGGAGTTCTTCCATGGTGCATCAACTCTCAATCAATTGCCCGAGATGATCAAGATCTTCTGTTATCTGAACGATCTGAAGCAGATGATGATCGGCATCGACGAAGCTCTTGGTGATGCCGAGCATCTCGGAACCGCGAAGATGACTGATCGGTTTCATTCGATGCTTGATCGCACGGCGTCGTTCAAGATGACGTATGATTTCTTGGAGGATTTGTCTGTCAAGGCAAATCCAACCTCCAATGAGAGGGAAACCCTGAACTACGTTCTGGATGCATTCCGCAAAGCAAGTCCAGCGATCAAGAAGTGTTCTGGAGACATCTTGCGAGGAGGTCTTACGGCTGTCATGAAGTTGATCGAGTTGCAATTTGGTTGCTTTCGATTCGGCGACGGCACGATGACCATTGTGATGGGTGATGTTGAACACACGATTACTGGCACACCACAATACGTTGGTGAAGTGGTTGCCAAGTGGAAGACAAACTCAAACAGTCTTCTTGAGATGATCGCCTTCATTGACACGATGAACAAGCCCAATCATGCACCAACCGATGCTTTGACAGAGCTCTATCAGTCAAAGCTGAACACGATGTTCACCAAGTACTTTGGGCGCTGGATTGAGAGACTCAACAAGAAGATTCCAGATGAGGATCCCCTTTTGCCAATCTTGTGTGATTGGGACGGCACTCTGAATGATCCGAAGCATGGATACATTTTGGAGATTCTCAAGAATTTTGGGAACTCAATGGGAATTTGTGTGCCGATCCTGACTGGCAACCAGAACGTCGACATGATTAAGAAAGAACTCGGGTGTGATTCCAATTTTTTTGAGATCTTCAGCATCGGCAAGGTGCTTTTGGAGGAGATGAATCTCCATCCATTCCTGATCACGGCAATGACGGCGCAAATCAAAGCGTGGATCATGAGCACCTTGCGCAAGCTGGGGGTTGACGTTCTTCTCCTGGATGATTCCAATGCTGTCTTTGCATCGTGTCAGCGTTTTGGATGCAACCTAGAGATTGATGGCGATGGCAACAGTGACCGAGGTCTCAAGCGAGCAGAGGCTTGTGAACAACTCGATCTCGTTCGAGCCAATGGGAACGAGTCCAATATTCTGTTGATGATTGGTCACTGGTTCATGAATGTCTTGGAAAAGAATTCGAAGGCAACACTTGTGAGTCAATGGTCTCATTCAGAATGGCTCAAGATTGCTGTTGAGTGGTTCAGCGCGGTCACTTACACATTTGATCGCATTGACATGGGTCATCTCAGCTATGGTGATAATAGCGACTATTGGCGTGAGTTAGCGCATGTGACTGTAGCAGACCGCGAAACTCTTTTGATTGATCTTCTTCCGTCTGCAGGCTCCGTTTCTGGAAAGTCTAAGCGTTTTGTTGTTGTGACAGGACAACAAGGGACTGGAAAGTCATTCACCGCGAGTCGTTTGAAGTTTCTATTATCCCAGCAACGCTGGGAACGATGCAATTTCCCATTTCTTGATGTGCTCTTTGGGAATGCCAATGACATTCTGTCGTTGAATCTGGATGCCTACAACGCTGGTACTGGCGGATGGACTCTTGAGAAGCAGATAAAGGGAGAAACGTTGTTGCGACGGATCATCAACTTCTTTGGTGCACTTGATTCCAATGATTTCGCGATCCTCTTGACACGTTGCACTCCACTGAACAAGTTGAGTATTGCGCCATCGATCATTCTCAAGACAAGCGATGAGATCAAGTGCACAAAAGAGAGGTTTGCACGAGATGTTGAGGAAGGCCGACGGCGCGATGTGAACCACAAAGACTCAAGTGCCACGCACGGAGTTCCTCGTGAACTTCAGGACAAGGTCGTCTTTGCTTCATTTGAAGTTCCACCAGAAGTTGGTCATAATGTTCTTGAACTTGCAGGCGAAGCAGGTCTGAAGACTCGTGACAACCACGACTTTAAATTTGACCCCAAGCGAGGAAACCCACACTATGCTACAGCAAACACACAAGAGCAACAGCGAAACTTCCCAAGACATCTGGTGGGATCGCGCGCAACAGTGATAGGTGTCGCGAAGTTCATTACTCCGTATGGTGACACCTCGATGATTCTGTGGAGCTACGGAGACGATCAGATCAGTCACACAACTCTTGAGACTGGATTTGTCAATGGCGCTCAGATTCACATCTACAAGCTTGATACCATTATCTATGAGTTTGTCAAGCTGCACAAGACTCCGATGGTGCTGGTGGATGTCTGTGTCGCACCTGGAGCTCGGATCCAGTTTGTTCGCATTCCAGATGTACAGATCGAGATGGTCCCGTACTATCACCTTCGGTCAAACTAAACATGAATTAAAAACATATTATTAACCTATCTATTTAACCATTAAATAAATAAAAAAAAAAATAAAAAACTTTTTTTTGTATAAGTTGAGTGTTTTCGATATATTTTTATTATATATCTTTCAGACCAAGAATAATATTGATAGCGTTTTGCGGGTCATCCAAATTTGGGTTGATGGCTGTATTGATGATATAGCTGGTTGTAACATTTTTGAGAGCCATGTTGTCCAAATCATCTTGACCAACTTCAATATCGTAAAAGATTTTAAAAATATTTTGAATTTGATATTGATCGGCAGATGTAAATTCAATCTTATGATCAACCCGTCCAGGACGATAAACAGCTTCATCGATATCATCAAGATGGTTTGTTGTCATAATGATAATACAATCGCGAAAATAATCATAACCATCAAGAATGTCTAAATAAATTTTAAGTTTTTCTTTAGCGTATGAATTGTCACGTCTATATGAACAAAAATCATCATCATCAAATGATATTTTAATAGCTTTACTGTCATCAGAATCATCTTTATCACCTTTATCATTTTTATCACCTTTATCACTTCCATTTTTAGTAACTTTATTGTTAATGGGTCCTATTTTAGTAAATCCTAGAGGAGATGATATATTTGCTTTGTGCTTTTCATCTGATTTTTTCCGAGGTTTAAGTGATTCAATAGTGTCAATTTCTTCTGCAACTACTAAAGAACCATCTGGAATTAAAGTAATTGCATTTCTTAATTTTTCTTCATCTGGAACTCTAGGAATAATATAAATATTACGACTAGTTTCTCTAGCTACAGCATAAATAAATGATGTTTTACCACATCCAGGTTTTCCATAAAGAAGATAACTTATTTTATAGGGTATTCCTCGATTGTCATAATCTGATTCACTTTCAGTAAAATATTTAATGGATCTTTTGAGAAGTTCAACATCGTTTTCTTTGAGAAAAGTGTTTAAGAAATTTTTTTTGATTTTAATTGGTTTAGGCTTCCAAGATTTGCTTTCGGTATCATATTGCATAATTTGATTTTTAATTTTTGCTTTATTTTTTTCGAAATCTTGTTGTTTATTTTGCACATCTTCAATGAATTTATCAATAACATTTAAACTGGATTTAGTCATTATAGTTATCATTGGAATTTTATTTTTTTCTCCACCTGATGAAGCTCCACTAAGAGATTCAGATAAATTTTTTGTTATTTCTAATATATGATTATTCCACGTTAATACAATTGGTTTATCATATGGTAATAAGAATTTAGCTTTGTATGTATTATATTCAGATTCATCAGAATAACAATGGTTAACTTGCATATTTTTAAGTTTTTGATCTAAATATGATTCAAGATGATCATAAACTTCATTACGTGTCCAACCATTTAGTTTATTAAATCTATAAATATATTTATAGTTATAGGAGTTATTAACCCTTTTTTTCTTGAAAAGATATTTAGAAATAATAGGTTTTATAATCATAATAATAATAGGTAACAATATTATTATGACCTTATATAAAGATAAATCGGGAGTGTATGCTAATAATGGTATAATACCCATAAAACGATTGAGAATGTCATCAAAATGTTTTTCATAATTTTTTTTATTGAATTGATCATCTTCTGGATCTTCAGGTGAATTATTTGAATCAGACATAAGAGTCATAATAATCTATAATCTTATTGTTAATGTAATTAGTAAAAATGTGTATGAGTATGATTCAATTTTTTTGTAGTTAATAAAGGGGGTTGAATAAAAAATTGAATGATGTTGTATTATGTTGCGTTTAAATTATTCAAGTAAAAACCATTTATTAAAATAAGTTAAATAATGTCAACAACAACTCCGTGTATTGGTATTGATTTAGGTACTACTTATTCTGCTGTTGGTGTATTCCAACATGGTAAGATTGAGATTATTGCGAATGATCAAGGTAATCGTACAACGCCATCATATGTGGCATTTAATGATAATGAGAGAATAGTTGGTGACGGTGCTCTAGCACAAGTTGCCATGAATCCATCTAATACTATTTTTGATGCTAAACGGGCTATTGGACGTAATTTCAATGATGCTAGTTTGCAATCTGATATGAAACATTGGCCATTTACGGTTTTAAATGTTAATGGTAAACCTAAATTTGAGGTAGAATTTAAGGGTGAAAAGAAAAGTTTTACACCTGAAGAAATCTCTTCAATGGTCTTAATGAAAATGAAACAAACCGCAGAAGATTATTTAGGTTGTGAAGTTAAAAACGCTGTTATCACAGTACCCGCATATTTCAATGATAGTCAACGACAATCTACTAAAGATGCCGGCGCTATTGCAGGTTTAAATGTTATTCGTATTATTAATGAACCTACCGCTGCTGCTATTGCGTATGGTTTAGATAAAATTAGTGATAGTAAGGAGAGAAACATTTTAATTTTTGATTTAGGTGGTGGTACTTTTGATGTTTCTGTATTATCTATTCAAGATCACATTATAGAAGTTCGTTCTACATCTGGTGATACTCATTTGGGTGGTGAGGATTTTGACAACCGTATGGTTAATAATTTCGTAGCTGAATTTAAGAAAAAATACAAAGGTAAGGATTTAACTACTAATCCCAGAGCTCTAAGACGATTAAGAACTTCATGCGAACGAGCCAAAAGAACTTTATCATCATCAACAACTGCTAATATTGAAATTGATGCACTTTTTGAGGGTCAAGATTTCTATACGTCTATTACTCGTGCTCGTTTTGAGGAATTATGTTCAGATCTCTTTAGAAGTACATTAGATCCAGTTGATAAGGCTCTAAGAGATGCTAAACTTGATAAAGGTCAAATAGATGAAGTTGTATTGGTTGGTGGATCTACTAGAATTCCTAAGGTTCAAAAACTATTGAGCGAATACTTTAATGGTAAAGAGTTAAATAAGAGTATTAATCCAGATGAGGCTGTTGCATATGGTGCTGCTGTTCAAGCGGCTATCTTATCAGGTGCTGCGGCTGGTAATGCTCAGATGAAGGATATTCTTCTATTGGATGTTGCTCCATTATCTCTTGGGTTAGAGACGGCGGGTGGTGTAATGACTCCGTTAATTAAGAGAAATACGACGATTCCGACTAAACAAACACAAACTTTTACGACTTATGCTGATAATCAACCTGGTGTATTGATTCAAGTTTTTGAGGGTGAACGTACAATGACTCGTGATAACAATCTACTAGGTAAATTTGAACTTTCTGGTATTCCTCCTGCTCCTAGAGGTGTTCCTCAAATTGAAGTGTCATTTGAAGTTGATGCTAATGGTATCTTAAATGTTAGTGCTGTTGATAAAAGTACTGGTAAATCTGAAAAGATTACTATTACTAATGATAAGGGGCGTTTAAGTAAAGAGGAAATTAACAGAATGGTTAATGATGCTGAGAAATTCAAAGATGAAGACGAAAAACAAAGAGCTCGTGTTCAAGCTCGCAATGAACTAGAAGGTTTCATTTATAACATTAAAGAAATGACAACTGATCCTCAGAAATCAGCTGTCTTGTCCGAAGATGATAAAGAAAAATTAACCATGATGGTAGATAATACTCTTAAATGGTTAGATAGTCATCCTATTGAAGACGCTGATGTTTATGAAAAGAAAATGAAGGATTGTCAACAAATTAGTAACCCTATTATTACTAAGATGTATCAACAAGCCGGCGGAAGTAATAATAGTGCACCAGATATGTCAATGCCTGACTTGGGACGCAATCATGATCATGATGATGTCGAAGAAGTTGATTGAAATTAATTAAAAAATTAATTAAATAACTTTAACATTTTAAAAAATATTTTTAAATTTTATTTTTATATCTAGTTATATTTACATAACACATTCAAGAGCTTTCGGATATTTTCGTCAATTTTACGATATAATTCTTAAAAAACTAGACTACTCTAAATTAACATTAAGATTAAAATTCGTGATGATTACGAAAGTTTCCGAAAACTTTTGACAATTTATGTGCGATCTTATTAGTCGGATGGGTATCATGAGTCAAAAAAAGAACTGTAAAACGATCTATTAAATACCTAGAATAAATACTTTTTGAAAACTTTCTAGAACAAAAAAGTAAAAATATTAGAGTGTTCTAGTTGTAATCGGATTTAGAATATTCTTAAAAAATTTCAAAAACTTTCAAAAACAAATTTCTAGAGTGTTCTAGTTGTTTTAGTTGTAAGTAAGTAAGTAAGTAAGTAGGTAAGTAAGTAGGTAAGTAAGTAAGTAAAATATTCAAATTTTTTCTAATTTATATTAGAGCATTAACTAAAAAATTGAAATAAAACTTTCTTATTAAAGATAAAATACTGAAAACTTAATAATAATATGGATCACGCAGAAAAGATTCGTAGGCTACAAAAAAAAATGGGTAAAGAACCTATGAAAGAACTTGATCAAATCATTAGTAGTGTTTTGAACAAAAATCCATCTATTGATAAGAAAGAGTTGAATAAGCAATATTTACTTCCAAAAATTAGACAACATGGTTTGCAAGTTCAAGTCAAGAAACGTTTGCTGAGAGTGATCCAGTTTAAAAAGGATGACAAACTTAGAATGTATTCTTTTAATCATCATTTGAAGAATGATCTTTTCAAACTGATCGGTGACAAACTTAAACATAGAAAACCCGCTTTTGAAGTAGATGATCATCATGATGAAATTATTCAATATTTATACTCACGTGGTTCTCTACGTGATCTTGAACATTATAGTGTTTGGGTTGATAAACAAATTTATCATTGGGGTCCAAGTGATAAGTGGGTCATGTATGGTGATTCTGAAACTAATCGTGAAATTACAAATGAATGGGATCTTGATCTAGAATGTCCTAGTTTATCATTTACATTAAGAACACACGATGAAATTAAAACATTTTGTGAAAATTTTAAGACAAATCCATTTAATATTGATGAGAAAAATAGTAAAACATTTAAAAATGAACTAGTTAATTTTCTAGATCTTGATTATTAAATAATCTTATTAAGATTATTAGGGTATGATTAAAAATAATAAAATTGAATATACATATATATTTTTATTAATATTATCAATAAAATGTTAAGTTTCAAAAATGACGATAAAATTAATGACTTAAGTCAGACACAGAAGAAGTATTTTGAGTTAGCTGCTTCGGTAGCTACAGCATCACCAATGAGCAAACAAACTGGTGTTGTTATTGTAGGCAATGGTCGTGTAGTTTCAGATGGTTACAATACATATGGTGGATCTTTTTTGAAGGATCCGCTTGGTGTTATGATTCCCATTTGTTCAATTCATGCTGAGGTGATGGCTGTGATGAAACTGTGGGATCGGGAAAAAGGATATAAAGGGAGAAAAGTCGCTCAAGCTGCTTAAAAAATTAAAGAGGATGACTATGTATGTTGTTAGGCTCGGAGCAAATGGTATAACATATCAAAACGCTAAGCCTTGTTCTGAATGTACTAAGTTTTTAAAGAAGTTTTTTCAAGGTAAAATTATTTATATATCTGACACAGGTTGCAATTTAGAAAAAGTATCAACGTTGAAATCTAATCATTTATCATTTTATCAGCAAAAGTTACTTGGCTTTAATACTAATACACTTGATGTTGATGTTGATAATGATAATGATGATGATGATGATGATTCATAAACACTATTAATAATATAAAAATTGATCATAAATTAAGTTAATATTTTTTTATATATTTCATTTAGAAGATTAGAATAGAATATGTCTGATGAGCAAGATGATAATTTAAGTTCTTATTATGGTACGTATAGAGATACGGGTGGGCATTATAATCCATCAGTATCAGGTTCAGGTATTCCAACATTAACACATTTACAACCTAATGTGTATGGGTATTATACTAGAGCAAATGGTTTAATATCATTTGATAATATTAAAGGATTACCTTTATCATATTTTCATTCGTATGAATCACAATATAGGTTGGAGCACAGTAATAAAATAATATTACCGTCAAGTATTTTGGTGGAGTTATCTAAATATGATAATATTGTGTATCCATTAATGTTTCAAGTTGATGGCACAAATGATATTCTAGGAGTTGCTGATTTTGTTGATGATATTGATATAGCATATTTACCTAATCGTATTTTTAATAAAATGATAATAAATTTCGGTATTAATGATGTTAAAGATATTAGAGAACCAATTTCAATAGGATTAAAGCTTCATAACCAAGAAATAGCTAGAGGAGTTCATACAATATTAAGAGCACATGATGCTAAATTTCTGGAAATAGATGATCATCAGAGTTACCTTCAAATGCATTTACAACAATTTTATTCTATTTTACAAGAAGGAGAAATATTAGAATTACCAGCTCCAGATTTTCTAGGATATCCTGAAAATACTTTTCTCAAGATTGATGTTCTCAAAACTAAACCAGAATCAACAATTCTAATTACAGACACTAATTTAATAATTGATTTTGAAGAACCAATCAATTATACTGAATATTTTGAAAGAAAAACACGAGAAAATCAACGGATAAAACAAACACATATAGATTCCATTAATCAAAATTATTATGATTATATCAGACAATTTATACCCGAATACAATTCTACATTTTGGGATGATCGAGAAAAAAAAGCATTACAAGATACTAATATAATGCCATTGCCATATATTACATTACCAAATGGGAAAACTATTTACAAGCTAAAATTTATGCGTCCTGTTACGTGATCAGATGTATTTAATAAAAAATTGATTAAGGTTATTAAAATATTTTAAATGTTAAGTAGATTTTTATAAAAATGTTATCATATTTCAAAAAATATTTTTCGACAAACCCTTTAGATACTTTTACATTTACTTATGATTACAAATATCATAACATAAAAGCCACAATTACAGATCCAAATGAATTACAAAAATTAGATGCACCCCTTAATAATTTAGATTGGACTCATATAAGAGTTCCTCCTGGAATAAATCCTATTACAAATGAACCTTTTTATAATTGTGATACCGAAATATTGAATTTTAATTTACCTCCTAAAAACAGATCAGATGTATTCTTTTATGATCATTTAAATAAAAAGATTATTCATCATTATACCAGTTTAATAATATATATTTTATCTTTGCTCGCCGTATTTGGGTATTGTCTCAATAATTTTGAGTCATTTGTCTCAAAACTTGTAATAATTACAAACGGAATTGTATATTTACATGTGTTTGGATATATATGTCAAACAGGAAGTATATATAAATTTTTTCCAGAATATGTTGGATATTTTGCACCTTCCATATTAAGTTATCCTGAACAAAAGCGTAGATTTTTACACACATATTTAAGATGTCCAGATATCATTAATGATAATAGTTATTATATTTCCAATTATATTTATGGAGTTTGTCAAGATGCTGATGATATTTGTTGGATGGTAAAAAAAAATCCTCAAAATTTATCTGAATTATTGATGCGTCTTGGACGAATTGATGTTATAATTAATATGTTTGCACTAAATTGTCATCATAGCAATTTTAAATGTGGTTTGTTGATTTTATCATCAGTAATCTTAATACCAAATATTTACAATATACAGTATACATTAACATACGGGTTTCTTCTTCTAGTGTGTTCGATATATATATATACATACATTGGAATAATATTTGATTATATGATCAATCTACCAAGATGGACTTATAGACACATAATTAATGAAAAGAATACAAATAAAGATAATCTAATAAAAGGTATATTTATAGACAGTCTCCAGACTCCATATGTGATTTTCACATTTCTTTACGATATTACGAATTTAAATCATATTTTAATAAATGCTGGATGTTCTTCAATAAATGATCATACTGGTAATATTTTTAAAGATCATTTTAATAATTTAAAACGTATCAATACACTTTATCACATCAATAAAGAAATTAATAAAGAATTTGATAAACAAAAAAAACATGAAAATACAAATACCTCTAATGATACCTCTAATGATACCTCTAATGATACCTCTAATGATACCTCTAATGATACCTCTAATGATACCTCTAATGATACCTCTAATGATACCTCTAATGATACCTCTAATGATACCTC
>Ga0214923_10000987_pt1 | contig 41500 bp, 44 predicted proteins | sample LL1510_MetaG_FD_177993 | JGI IMG/M metagenome (GOLD analysis project Ga0214923, IMG submission 177993) | Freshwater microbial communities from Lake Lanier, Atlanta, Georgia, United States - LL-1510 | ecosystem: Environmental > Aquatic > Freshwater > Lake | place: USA: Georgia | collected... | reverse complement strand
TTTTTCATTGTTTTCATTTTCAACCTTTTCTACCTTTCCAGTTTCTACCTTAGGGGCTTCTAGATCCTCTACCTCATCTTCTAGGACAGCAGAAGCCGAACTCTCATCAATGATTAACCCATCAGAAATATCATCGTCCGAAGATACCGGGCGCATTACAGGTTCATGCGTCTCATCAAAGACTGCATCATGAGTAGCAAACTGAACACTATGCTCAGTATCAATTGAAAAAACTTCAGGGACTTCATTAACTGTTTCGGCCTTTACACGTTTACTTTCTAGCTCCTTTTCATCTTGAACAGGTGGAACAGGTGTAACAGGTTCCACTTCAGAAACACTTAAAGGCTCTTCATCATCTTCCATATAGTCTTTCAAAATCTGTTTTACAGGTAAGAGTCCACGTACCGCCGTAGTAATGGCCTCTGTTAGAAGTTGCTCGGCCTGTAACATATTTTTCTGACGCTCTACAACATTTGATGCACCTCCATCCATAAATAGAAAAGGGGTCTTCCACAAACACCGGGCAGACTCCTTGAAAACACGATGAAGAAAATGGTCCAGTTTAGGAACCGTAATTGATAACTTCTTCTGTTTGGTTGATAGACGGATAGCTGTCAGAACTTTGGTGTGTGCTATAAAAACTGCTGTCATGAGCTCCTCCATGTAATCACAGCCGGATCGCTCAATAAGAGCACGGACCTCGTCAGTAATACGATCCTGATTCCAGCGACCAACTTCCTCGCACTCACTCTGGAAAAGAGACAGACACCGTTGTTTATCACCTGCATTTCTTGACCAGAGATTCTGAAACCATGCAAAAAGAGCCGGGACAATTAAGGTAGCCAGTTGTTTCGTATACTCTGAGCGAGCCTCCGAATAGGTAGCTACGTTTTCCATTACTGTTGTGTATTCTTAGATTTCTTTTACTTCGTAAACGAGTGGGCAATATGGGCCCATGGACATACTCCGCCTGGTCTATCCCATCCTATAGATCCAAGTAATGCCTTTGGATTTGTTCCCGTTGCCTGAATTTCTTCCATAACACGGAGGATGTGTGCCCACTTTGTCTCGGCTCCTCTAGATATATTAATGGTCGGATCAATAAATCCTTCTCCGCCACCCAAACCCTGTAGAACAGCCCAACATATACTTCCATCCGCTTGAGATGCCAGATTATTTGCCAACTGTAATGATATACTTGGAACTCTTCTCATCACCTCTGTTCTAATTTCATACGGTTGAAGTACCGGTGCATTGAATAGAGTTGTACGAGATAAGAGTGGTTCGGTAATTCCAGCTAGACTCCGTACTTCCAATACAAACCGAGATGCACCCGTACTAGTCTCAATGACTCTTCGCAAAAATGCCTGTGCATCAGATTGTAATAAGTCTGCATGTTCTAACACAATCCAATGAATCTGACCCTCTTGGATTCTGCGTTTAGCCACACTCTTAATTCGTTCACGGGTATCGGCTTTTAATGACATGTCTTGTGAACATCGAAGCCAGAGTGCTATGTATTGACCAAGACAGAATCGAGTAACCATACTTTTACCTATACCTGGTGGACCGGCAACAATGAGATGTGGAGGTTCGGATGATTGCATCATTGTACGTAGAGGTTCCCATTCAGACTTGCCGGCTATGTCCTCAAATGCTCTTGGATAAAATGGATCGGCTTCTGTGTCCATTTTGTCTAATCTTCTTTGAAGATTGGGCCTTTAGACTATACTTTTCGTGTTTTTCTTTTACAGCTTCCTCTGCCAATGATTGAACAGGCTATCCGTTTTCCAGCATGACCGGTTACTAAAGAATCATCATGGCCTCCTAGGCCCAGATCATCAGGATCTGCATGGACAATGACAGTACGTCCTAGAAGTTCTTTTACTGAAACATTCTTGAGTACATATCTATATAGAAAATTGGTTTGACTTACATTACCTAAGTCGCCCGTATGTCTTTCTCCTTTTGAACCAGGAGGCCCACCATGATTGCATGGAGGACCTTTGTGAAAATGAGCACAGGCTCCCATGCATCCCTCTTCACGTAGATCTCCGTTTGTGTGAATATGAAATCCGTGATGTCCAGAAGGTAATTGAGTAAACATAGCCTTTACTATAGTACTTGTAGAACTCTCTGTAAAAACAACTGTTCCTTTTACCATAGTATCAAACACAGCTACGCCTTCCATCTATTCTATTAATAATATATCCAAATACCATTTGGGTATATTATATTTCATACTAGATCTGTAGATTAACGAACAAGAGCACCGCAATGTGCAGCTCCTTGAATATTAACGGCATACGGATTATCATCTAAACTATCAATAATCTCACGAATATTTCTATCCTTTGATATATCCAGAGTCAACACATTCTTGGGTCGCTGGAGACCCAGTGCCTCTGTACCCAGAGTAGGACCTATGACACGATTAGTAGCATTTCCTCTGTCATTGAGAGAATCCATAGTCGGTTTTCTATACGTCATATTAATGTAGTCCTCTCCGTTAAATAGTGGCAGATTACCATTACCGGCCAAGGGTTTTCTGCCCTGGGCCACTACCTCTTTATTCGGATTCGTTCTCATATCATACGCAGCATTATAACTCTGCTCAAAAGAAACAGCACCGCGACCACCAGGTCCAGTATACGAATTCGATGCGAGCTCGCCCTTTGCCGTTAACTTCATACCATCCACAAATGGTAACACTGGCTGTCCAGGCATGCCGGCTCTGGATACATTCATGGCACGATCCGGCTCAGAATTTGTATTACGAATTGTCACACGGGTAATATCCATTGGATCATACACCGTCAATTTCTGGGCTGCACCAGAAGGTCCCGCAATACCCGAATAATCATTCATGGCCGTAGTCTCACGGATAGTAGTTCTTGCAATATCTGAGGGATCATACACTGTTAGAGCTCCTGGGACACCCGCCGGTTTCAGATTCAGACCCTGGCCACGCTCAGAGGTCACATTGCGCTGGTTAGTATAGAAATGTACACCGGCACGTCCATAATCATTGTTCTCAGCATCTGTATTTTTTGTACCATACGTTGATCCATCAGCATTGCGATAGCCATAGCCATCTTGCTGGTGTACCATTGGTGCACGTACAGAAGGAATATTATACGTAGCAGTAAAATCAGCAGCTGCTGCCGGACCAATATTGACGGTCGAAGTATCTTCACGAGCCTGGTGTTTAATAACCTGGGCTGCGCGTTCCGTCGGCTTACTATTCTCGCTTACCGTTGTAAAATTTCGCTCACCATTATTATTCAGATAAAATGTATCTGGGCGATACTTGCGAGTCTCACCCAGATCAGCCCGTTCCGTAATAAAACGACTGCCAGGAATGACCGGAACTTCGTAACTCACTTTTGGATTAGATGCTGTTCTTAGCTCATCAACCGATTTTCGCTGTTTCAGAATCTCATTCATCTCAAATTGCTGGAATCCACCACTAGCAAAAGGCGTGTATCCGTTATCGAGACCCGGGCCTACACGAACCGGTTCTGCCGGTTTCTCAAATGCACGAGATGTCGGAGCTACCATACGATCCTGCATAAAATCCGTTGTATTTTCCATACCATAGACATTGCCGGTAGGTTCACGATGCGGATCAAACAGAGGTGCCTGTTCTCTTTTTGAAATAAGTGTTGAACCGGCTCCTATAAGATCATCTAGCTTACCCTTTTCCGATAGATTCTGTTTTACTTCTCCGCGAAAAAACGGAACCATGTTATTATGCGTAAATTCACCAGGAGCCATTGGTAGACCTGTAAGTGCAGAAATCACAGTCTTATTAGTATACGTGGGCATGACCTCTGAATTATCCGTGTTCATACGGACCTGCTTTACAGGACTCTGGAATAACGGAGGCTCTTGTGCCTGTGACTTGGAAATACTGTAAAACTGATCAAGTTCACCACTGGCAGTAGGAAGAGGTTGGCGAGGTTTACCGGGCTGTGTTAATGCACCTGGTGCCGTCTTGTCTTCGGGATAAATAGGAGGTGGAAGTCCACCATATTGATTCGTGTCTAATGAGTCGAAATCTTCGTATGGTTCTTCTTTAGGCTGTGCATTTGAAATAAAATATCCTACTCCAATTAGCCCAAGAACGGCCAAGACCTCCATTACTCTAAACAGTCAAAATTGTGGAGACATGCTGTCCTTGACCCTCCTAAGAAAACCATTCAGGGGTTGTAATTTGTCCCGTAATAGCCCGTTCTTTTTCCGTTGTCGACGGCTCAAAAGGCGGTGCTACAGGATTACTACCTTGTTCAGGATATCCTCTTGGTTTTTCCTTGTACGGAGGAACTACATCCAGGCGCTGAGATGAGCCCGGAATAGTATTATTAAAATCGCGCGAATCACCTGCTCTTGGAAAATGTGGAACTGGTACTCCTGATGGATATGGAATAGGACTCTTATTCAAAAACGTAAATATCTCAGGACGTTCAGAATCCTTGTTTGCATGACGGGTATCGAGGCCCCATTCAAAGGGAATAGCTACATTCTCCTGTGGATTTTGATGAAGCCAGTCCCACCGATTCACCCCTATTGCTCTGTTTGTACAAGGCGGATCTACGAGTCGGGCATGGGTCTCGGGAAAGGAACCTTCGGTCATAGGAGTCAAAGTACGCTGACCCTGGTCAGGAGTATATTGTCCACATACAACTTTTGTAGTAGGTCTAGCAAGATTCCATAAGTCACTTTCTACATCAGTCTTTGTTGTAGACATATCGTGCGCCGCGCCCCATTTTTGCAGTCTAACAGTTGGTTCCGTTGGATAGATTGCATTCCCATATGCATTCGGTACTCCAAGAGTCCACCGACCGGGACCCGTAGAGATTTCATTATTTTCTATCATCTTGTTGATATCATGGCGATATCTTGTCATGGAACGGTCCATCTCTACACTTAGATGTTAGAATCTATAGGCGTTGTACTGGTCTACTACAAGTTTATCGGGCATAGGAACACCAGGATATGTGAACATCTGAACCGTAGGAAGATGTTGAGGCTGAGTGTCAATTCTAATTGCCTTTCCCGTAGATCGTTCTATAAAATGCATCGGGGTGGGCCAGGAGGGACACGAACTCTTGATAGAAGCTAGCTTGGTCGAGGACATTCCTTGATCCGGCTCTTTCTCACCCAAGAGACAAGAAGGTTTATAATTCTTTGCCGGAGCCTTTGACAAATCACGGGTTATTCCTCGGAGCTCAGACTCAAGATCTACCATATTACCTGCTACAAGAGTTACGTCATTGCCACCTACCAGACCAAGTGCATTACGACCCGCATTGGGATGGTAGAATTTTTGCGGTATCTGCGTATAGCCACCGGCAATTATATCAGGATTCTGTGGAAGAGACATAGGTTTTACTCCTACAGGAGGGGTAGCTAGACTGAACATTTACTCTACAGTTATGTTAGAATCTTATAGGTTCTAACATAAGTTTATTTGTCTTTGTTTAACAATTCAGATCACGGACCCACTGACGACTCGGAATACCTCCATTAATCCAACCTGGTGCAGCGTCTTCTTGAATTAGATGCCTGGAATCCTGTATATTCTTGGCCAAATGAGGAATCATAGGAGTAAACTGATTCTCATATGTAGCATCAGAAATGGTACCACAATCTTTAGTTTGACGGACAAAGTCAGGCATGAATAGACGGGACTCCACATTCGTATCACCCTTGCCACGGCCCATATAAGGAACCGTTACAAAGGGCCGAGCCTGAGTACGGCCACGTACAGGGCAATGCGGAGACAGAGTCTGTAGACCATGATTACGGAGAGATGAATCTACATCAATAGAGGCTGCCGACCAGCCAAAACCATCCCGCTCGGGTACAATTGGCTGTTCATAGGCAATCCGCTCAGCAGTAGCCAAAGAAGGATACATGTTATTTACCTGATATGCACCGGGACTCACTGTTTCCTTGTTTTGGAAATTCTGGTTGCAAGGATCATCACGTACCCGCGTAAATTGTTGAATATTAAAGGAGGACATTGACTTACTTTACTAATGGAATTTTATTTGATTTCGCGCCAAGGAAAATGTGCCGGTCCCGTATCAAAAATGCATACATCCGTATTTCCCTCCTTGCATGTTTGTCCTGGAATACGATATAACCAATTCATATATGCTTCTTGATCATTCGGAATTGTTGTAGATGGCATTGTTACAAACTGACGCTGGCTCTGAGTCTTGTTAAAGACATCGCCCGGATTTCTATTAAAAGTTGTCTCGAAATATGAATCAAATGCCAATGCTTTTCCGGATGCCTGGTGCCGGAGTGGATTATCCGTATATTCTTGCATCATAACATTCATAAATGGATTTGCCGGTGTAGGTTCCGTAGAAGATCCAATAACATCTGGTTGTATCGGTGATTCAATATCTAAGAAATTTTCTCGTACCGTGTCATTATTTATCATAGTAAACCAGAATACTGTAGCTAATATAGCAAAAACAATTCCTAATATGAGCCAGGCCGGATTAAGTTTGATTAATGCTAAGATAACAGATAGATAGAGACCAAATCGCGTAAAAGAATTGAGTGCTAAAGCCGTACAGCTTTCATTAGCCTTCATAAATGGAAAAAAATCTTTCCAATCCGTCAATAAGATTCTTGGATTATTTAACCAGAACTCTGGACATGTCATCCTCACTTACTTTGGGCCCCGCTTTTACGCGCGGCCAGTTTCCGGCGAAGTCTCTCTTGAACGGTGCTTCTTCTCTCAGAGGGCTCTTCACCGGAACCAAATAAGTCTCCCAGACCTCCACCCATCATGGACTCAAACTTACCCAGACTCTCTTTGAACATAGGATGCTCTTTAAACAGAGACATAAATTCCTGGGCCTCTGCTACTAATTGATCACGATTCAATGAGCCACCCATGATCTTGCGCTTAATCTTCTCAGCCATTGTCTTTGCACCCGCCATAAGCTTAGTCGGATCTTGTTGGAATATATTTGCCAACTTGGTCAGGATATCTTCGATATTCTCACCTGAAAAGAGTGCGGGATCAATACCAAATTCAGCAGGATCAAATTGTTTGGTCAACTCCTCTGCTAGCTTAGCAATACAACCATTACGAAGACGATCGGGTATTTCGGGAAACAAAGTACCGGATGAATCCGTTGCTAAAGAAGGCATAAACTCCTTTAGACGGTCTAACAGAGGTTTCAGATGTTTCATCGATTCCTCGAACATCGTCTTAGTATCACCACCCCGCTCATCGGCCAAAATTTCCATTAAGATTGTCATATCATCGGAGGTCATTTTATCGATTCCGATCTCGATAGAAGCCTCTAGAGCAAGAGTCCGGAGATATTTCCATATTGCAGTGTGCGTATTCTCGGATAGCTCGGTCCACAGTTTCTTAGACAAAGACACGCCACCTATCAAAGAGCCCCCGCGTTTCTGAAACAAGGCCTGAATATCACGGGTCTTTAATGTATTAAGATGAGGTCGCCATGATTTTAGAAAATCAGAAGGAGACGTTGTAGCTATTCTGTCAATTGCCGATGTAAGTTCAGGAAGACTCAGTTTCAAGTCCTCGCAGAATGCTAACAGAGTCTTTGCAAATGTTGTCATCTCTATAGGATATGGAATTTGTCGTTGTGTTTAAAACGTAGCGACAAAGTCTGTGTATATACTTAGGGGATGCGCAGATCAATGCGTCAAAAACGATTTTATAGGGCCAAGAGTCGCAAGATAAAACAGCGGGGCGGTAATTTAGACAGAATTATTGATGAAATTACGAGAGATCCCTATTTTTCATCTTATACTCCGGCAGATTCATTTTTAAAACCGTTTCCTAATTTACAATCAATTAGAGGTGATGCTGAAACCGGAAATAAAATAAATGACGAACCTATACCTAATATTATAGGACACTTACAATTATGGTTTCCTGCATGCACGAATGCACAGCAATTTACTATGATGATGTCTGAAAAAATGCGTACACCTGAGTTCAAAGAATTTACTCTTCAGTACTTAATTAATCTTGAATCTACATTGCGTGGTCAACCTATTACAGAATTATCTGAACAGAATTATCCTTTGAGACTATTTGCATTGCTAGGAAGTTCAGTAGAAAGTGAACTGAGACCTACATTGATTCCACCTTCTGTGCCAACAATACAATAGTCTTGAAATAGTCCCATACATGGCGCTTATTTGTTTCTGTCATAGTGCCCCAATGTTTGTCAAAAATCCAAAATGCATAGGCGATTTCCGAATACTTGGAATTCAAGATATCCTTTGCCTTTTCGATTACATATACTTCATTTTCCATTAAGACATTTTCGACCAATTCTTTGTCTACTGCACTCATGAATACTGTATGAATGAGCCGTGGATTTACTTGTTTCAATAATTTAAGTGCAGATGATGCCATAGCAATATCTTTTTCCTCAGGATAAGTCTCACTCATATCCTCAAAAAATGCAAGAAGCTGGTTACAAAATACTCCCAGAACAGAGGTCATCTAATACTATTTGATAATGATTGGTTTAGGTCGTTATCGACGAGCACCCTGAAATTCTTTTTCACGTGCTGCCTGAAATGCCGTAAATGCATCCTCCAAACCCTTGGACTTAGAACTTTGATTTGTTTCGGGAGTTTTTTTAACAATAGTGGTCTTTGCACCAGCTCTGAGGTCTGATACGGCCATCAAAGATAAGTCATCCAGACTAGCCATATTACCCTTCAGACGAGATGTAGCCCCGGAAGATGCTGCAGTATCTTCACCGATAAAGGCATATCCTTCATCTCCGCCTCCGAATAATTCAGAATCAATAAAGGCCGACGGACCAACCTCTCCTAGTCCACCTGCCAAACTGGCATCAGTAGCACCGGGAACCACATTCTGTCTTTGGCCCAGACGATATTCGGAGAGCCAATTCATTACATTTGTATCCGTTCTTGGTTCGGACTCTCCCTTGATCATTAAGGTTGGAACAGCTTTGACATAAGATGGTAGACTAGGTTTGGGTTGACCGGGCTTAGTATCTACACACACAAATCGGAAATCCTTTGAATACGGTGTATGAGACAGCTCCTCCAGAAATGATTGAGAAAATTTACACTTTTCACTATAATAACATGTGTGAGGTTTACTCATTGTTGTATAGCATGGAATTATGGCCAGAAGACGAACGATTTATAAACCAAAAGTTGACTCCGCCCGCTCAAATTACACTTAGTAAGTAGATGTTCAATGACTATTCCGAAGATGGTCCAGATCTTCTTACAGGCTCTGATAGCAAGATTAGGGGGCACTTCCTCTTAAAGAGCAGTACAACTGTAGCCAATACTCTGCGCAGATCCATTTTAATGGAAACACAGTCTGTTGGATTCTTTGCGGATCTAACATCAGTTAATCCGGGTATTACTATCCATAAGAACACTGGTCCTATATTCAACGAAATGCTCGCTCATCGTCTGACTCTTCTGCCGGTCGGTGTCCGTAACCTCCGTGAATTCGATCCCACAAAGTATGAGTTTGCACTTACTGTGTCTAACACTGGCACAGAGGCTCTACATGTCACTGCAGATCAATTCAAAATTACTGAAAAAGGTGTGGGTGTCCTAGGCCCAGAGGTCACTGCTGTAATGTTTCCTCGGGATCCAATCACTAAACAGTCTTGTTTAATTACTACACTCCGACCTTATTGGAATCAGAGTCTTCCTCCTGATGAGATTGACTTGGTAGCCACACCTGTTAAGGGGCGGGGGCGGGATTTTATGGGATTTAGTCCGGTAGCACAGTGTTCTTTTCAGAATACTCTGGACCCCGACCCTTCTAGGCAGCGCGAATTCTTTAATGAATGGCTTGCATCATTTAAGAAAGTCACAGATACAACTACTCTAGACCCGGCAGTTCTTGCATCTTACGAAGCCGAGTGGAAGACTATGGCTATTCAACGCTGTTTTATTCCGGATTCTTTCAGTTTCACAGTTGAATCTGTTGGTATCCGACCAGTAAAAGAGATTGTTACTGATGGTATCCAGGCCGTTATTGACTTAGTCACTCCGTTTACAGAGTCGGCATTAGATGGTGTGGTCTTTCAACCGTTGGAATCTCGCATGAGCGGTATTCGTGTAATTTTCACCGATCAGGAGCATACTCTGGGTTCATTGTTAGAGGCCATGATTCATGAACTTTATTTAAAAGATGGTGCTGAAGGCCCTATTTCGTATGCAGCGTACAAGGTACCACATCCTCTTGAAAAGAAGATGCATATTGTACTTGGTAAACATGCTCTAGACACTGCTAGTCAGGATACTGGAGTTACAGAGGCAGTAGCCAGAGAAGTAATTGTAGCAGCGGCTCAAAAGGCCAGAGGAATATTTCAGGAGATGTTGACTGCTTGGACTTCGGTATAGATTTTCAATCTATGATATAGGATATGTACAATATATGGATATTGGTCGTTACATTATTAGCCTTGGCTCTAATGTTAGTTCATTATAGACCGATAGAAAAATTCTCTAACTTACTGAATTCTGGTACTGAGGGATTTGCAAATATTGCAGTAAATACCAATGCTCCCGCATGTACTACACGGAGCTCTGGGGCCCAACATATTTTGGCTAGTATATCTCATCTTCCTGAGACCGATGAAGGTGCTGCTGAACTCCGTCTTCTTCTCAGTAAACTCTGTTGTATAGAGGCCGATGTAAGTACGGCTGGAGCCGGTACATATAGAACGCTAAATCTCCAATTCAGAACATCTCATGATATGGAGCCTCCTACAGCATTTGTGGGACGTTGTCTCCGGAACGCGGTAAGACCTCGTGATATTGCTCTGATTATGGACAAGTATGAGAAACGCGGAAAAGAGCTAATACGGTCCCGATGCTCATCTCCTGATAATTTAGCAGCATTCGAAGAAGTTCTGGCATCAACCAGACTTGCTATGACGTCATTTTGTTTGGGCGACCAGCCTTCTATGGATAAGCCGACGGGTGCACGGGATCCAGGATTTTGGGCTCCTGAAGATACTGATCTGAGACAGTATGAAGGAATTTCATCTACGCCTCTCTAACCCCTAGCTATCGAGCATTTATATTAGAATCTTTTGATCTTTTGATCTTAAGATTCTAATATATTAAATTGATTTAAGGAAATAACATGGCCAATAGAATTAAGAGGCCCAGAGTATACACAAAGGACTTTAAGGGTTTGACACCGGGAATAACCTCAGTTAGAACGCGGTTCCATAGAAATTGCACAATAAAGACTTGGATTACTACAAGAACAAGTATTGCTAGTATGGCTGCGAATCCTACAGAAGGTGCAACCTGATTCTCAAAACATTCACGAACCTTATTCGTCAGAGGAGGAAAGAATGAATAATAAAAAGACATTTTCTACTATAGTATTACAAATCAAATAGGTTCATAAAATTATGTTCCAAAATTTTAGGTAGCTAACTAAAACACGTTTTAGTTAGGTTCTAAAGACAATGCCTCCGTCTTCTTAATCGGTCTATGTTGTTCTAAGAATGCCGCACATTCCTCTGCCTTTTTCTGGTCTCCCTTGAAAAAATCTGTGAGCGACTCCATTAAAAACTTCTTTGTAAAAGACGCCTTTGTTTGTTTTACACGATTCACTACTGCTCCAGTAGAAATATTGAGACGACCAATCTGGCCCTGTTTCATAATCTTTGTGATCATTGCACGAACTGCACCCAGACGTTTGCGTTTCTCACGGATCTCAGCCGATAATGTTTTTAATTCACCCTCGGTCTGCATCCATTCTTTGATAAGATTCGGAAGTTGTTGTACAGTGACTTCGTCCATTAAATCAGTATCCATGTTTCTACTTTAGACTTTGGTATAAAAGGTTGACACCATACATAGGGGGAATAATCAATACAATGGATTATCATGAAACCCAGATCCGGAAATTTATGACAGTTCTCTTCACGGAAAGAGCTAAACGTCATCTCAAAACTCTAGCTGTAGAATACGGCTGGAGTTCTCAGATGTTAGCAGAATATGAGACACGATTTATTAAACCAGTTAACTTCGTACCTTTCTTTGTATAAAACTTCGTATTTCTTTCATTTGTTCACTTAAATCATAATCAAAACGATCATAAAATAGTCTATTTACTTTATCTGTCATAGTAAAACCGAACATTCCTCTTAATTCATTTCTCAATGCTACTAATTTTTGAAAAATACCTTTTGTATCCATTGTAAAATTATCAATAAATTTCCTATCTTTCACTAATTGATCTTCTAATAGTTTTTCTTGGTCAGTAGTCAATGGGCCATCATAAGGTAACCATAATTTACTTCTTGCATTGTGTTCTAGTCGTTCATTATATAATGTTAATAGATCTATATATAATTCATTTATTATAGAATTTACATCAGGGTAATCTTTATCCAATAAGGTAATTACTTGTTCATTTGTTAGTTCTGAAAAAGCCCATTTCCTCATTTTACCTAATCCTAAAAATCCACCACGTTGTTTCTTTGTTTTTGATCTTGACTTTGTTTTTTTTGTTTTTCGAGACACCATCTATTCAGTATTTAAGAAAAAAACAAACGAACTCTGTCGCGAATCTGTACTCTGCAAATAAAACAGGCCGTAACCTGTGCTTTGCAACATTCTTCACAATATGTATGCCCACATGGTGTCACTGTAGAACCTACATCACGAGTCATACAGATAGTACATGTTGGAACAGCCGATTTTTGAAAATTACCTAGTAAGACAATCGAACGAAGTGCAACAAATTTTTTGTACTGAGTCATTATTTCACCATAATCCTCTTCTAGTGAAATCTTATCTAGAATCGAGCTCAGATATGTCATAACCGGTTGTTCCAAAATTTCTAACGAGGAAGTCGGTTCCAAGAACATAAGTTCATTCATACGAGCCATTACCGTTTCTATCCGTTTCAATTTCTCCTCCAGCCGACTTTCAGCCAAACAGAGTGCAGTAACCGTATCTGTATACATTCGTATTGCAGTCTTCATTTTCTTACATAACTCAGTCGATGTTAGACCCAGCTCGACCTCTATACCTTCTAAAGTCTCATCCATGCAGATATTCATCGACAAGTCACGAATAGAAGATGCAAAATTCCAAGTAGGTTTAGAATACTTGGCCAAAATATCATTGCACCGTTTAATTAACGGTGCATCGGTAAGATTATTTGATGATAGCAAAAATTTTACTAGTTCCGCAGAATGCAATTGCATACAATCGGTAAGTTGTCTTCTCCAAGTCCGGAGAAACTGTTTTTCATCTGGGTGAGCTGTACTTATTTCATGTAGATTTCGTGTACTAATATTATGAAGAGCTACTGTCATTGGTCCAAGTGTAGGACTTTCATCAAATGACGTATATTGTGAACTGGACGCCATCTAATTTATGGGCCGGTTTAGTATAATATAGCGGTACGCATTACAAATCATCCATATTGACTTCATTTTCACTTTCATCATCATAAACTTTCTCTTCATCTTCAAAGTATGTATCTTCTTCCTCTCCAAATAGACACTTATGAATACCCCTTTCTGTACGAATTTCCGACCAATCCTGTCTTTCATACTTTAATAGAATATCACATACATCATCCTCTACAAAGTCCCGCAGACTCATTAATACAATGTCACCGCTGCGAACAATCTGTTTCTTAGGTCCTCTGCATATTGCACCTCTGAATTTTCCAATTCGTTCTTTTCCATCATTGCAGAAACAGGTTGCCCGTCTATCACCCAGAATTTTAATAATACGGGCATATTCCTGTCCTTCTTCTTTGGGTACAAACTTCTCAACAATCTCAGAACTGCCTTTTTTACTCTTTTTAAATGATTTACCACCGTGTAAATTGCGAGTAGGCATTAATATATCTAAGAAATAAAATTGTGATGTCAAATTTTTACAAATTTGACTAGCGTTTGTCCAACATAGATACACAATGCCCCTTGTAGGAGTTTTGGAGTTAACATCCAAGTTTCGGTATGGTATTACGAGTCACGGAACACCCATTTATTTGTTCAAACCGTATGATACAAATGTTCCTGAATTAGTCGTGGGATCTAACACTCGTGAACTGAGTCGGAATCAGATTGCTCTTGTTGATTGGGTCAGTTCAGATCCAGAACCAGAAATACAGACCGTAGGAGCCCGTTCTCGTGCAAATCTTATACGTCTCATAGGGCCCGTAGGTGATTTCGAGGCTGAAAAAAAGGCTCTTCTTCTTCACCATAGTCAGAATCCCAAACTCAAACACATAGTAGAACTTGAGTACGAAGATACGAGTATTGACAATAATCGAATCACTCTATGTGCCGAAACTGGCTGGTTCACATATCACATTGATCCTCCAGGATGCAAGGATATTGATGATGCAATAGCATACAATAAACAGACAGAACAAACTGCTATTACTATTGCCGACGTGACAACATATGTTAGACCCGAGTCGGATCTTGATAAGTCTGCCCGCGACATTGGTTCCACATTCTATGATTTAGATGGCCATGTAGTTCTTCCTATGTTACCTACAACCATTAGTGAAGAAAAGGCCAGTCTAGTTCCAGGTAAGAAGCGTAGAGGTATTACACTCATTATTGACAGAGATGGAAAAGAACGCTTTGTTCCTAGTTGGATCATTGTTGAAAACAGTTTCACATATGATATGCTTCCTAATAGTCATGACATGATTGAATATATGATGATTCGTTATAATAGATCCGTAGCTAAGATTCTCAAAGAGAATAACACCGGTATTCTGCGAGCTCAAAGCTGGGCCGATGCATCAGAAGTAGGTTCACTGGCCGACATAGATCCATCTCTCACATTCTTAGCAAACGAGGCCGCGCGCTACGTATGTATAGTACCCGGAATTGAAGAGGATACAAGTCATGCATCTCTTGGCCTAGATGCATATTGTCATGCTTCTTCTCCTATTCGACGATATGCGGATTTAGTAAATCAGCGTATCCTAAAATCAATTCTTGCCGGAACTACTGTACCATCTGTAGACGAGACTCTGGAAAAACACTTGAATCATCGGTTAAAGGCCAATCGTCAATGGACACGGGATCTAACATTTCTGACTCATGTGACTCCGGGTAAAGTACATCAGATTGATGTTATATGGATTTCTGATGTTCGTCTATGGGTTCCGGAATGGCGTCGCATTATTCGGGCCAGACACCAGAGACCAGCCTTTGTTGAGTCCGATGGTGTTGGTCAAAAGGTAATAAAAGATAGAATCTCTATTTATTGTGATCCGACAAAGAGATGTTGGAAAGACCGTGTGTTAACTTCTAAATAATTCTACCAAAGACAACATGTTTTCTTTCCTTCAACCATATGACTCCAACAGAATCCTTTTTTGTCCATCAATGATTCCATTAATATGTCCATTAATTCTTTTGGCTCTACCGGTCCCTTTAATTCTAGTATTAAACCAAACGCTCTAAACATCTGATTCACCATTTCGGCAGTAAAGGACATTGCTGAACCGCGATAAAGAGCTTCTGTTGCCGAAAGTCGCCATTCATTTGAGTCTCTTGGGTCTAACACTGAGTCTACTGCTAGAGATGCATCCATTATTAAGACCACCTGTTTTAATACATCTTCCAGTTGAACAAGTGGTATCTGATCAAAAATTCGGATTTCGAGGCCATGAGCCCAGTGTTTATTGAAATTCAGGTCTAAACCTATGACTTCCAGCGGTTCGTATTCTGTTTTGTCATGCAGATTTGTATACCACGGAAGATCTCCCTTTGGAATCTGTAGAATTTTACCCGTCGGCATTACAGTAGTATCGAAGGTTCCAAGACCAATATAACGGGAAACGGCAAGTCTCTGAGAGCCCCCTGCATACTGATCCCGTAATTTACTGAACTCGGTAAATGGATCCGGTGAGCCATAGAGACAGACCCACAGTGGTTCAATCCATTGAATTAATCGAGCTAGACGTCTATGTTTTTCTACAAAATCTGTTTGCCACATTGGTTTGCAAAATAAGTTCAGTCGAGTCGGTAACGTCACATTAATATGAAGAGTACCATTATTAAACATGGAAATATTACCGGTATTTGTTGTATACGAGGCCCAGGGTTCATTACGTTGAACTATTGTAAATGGTCCCAGTTCTTGGAAAATGCCTCTCAGAGGCATAGACTGTATTTCAGCTACAAAACGGGCCTCCAAGTTAATCAATTCATTCATGACACGGTTCACTGTGGTCTTGTAAAAATCCTGTGTAATAAATTCTAGCGTATCTCCGTCAAAAACAAAGGACCGATCGTAATTTGATGTAATCCAGGTCGAATGTTCACAAATCCAGTCAAACAGAGGTTTTCCATTATATTTGGGATTAGGAGGCGATCCTCGTTGATACAGAGTAGCGTGTTCACCAAAGACATCCGTATTAGTCATAGCATAGGCATTTAATAAAACTGGAACTACTACAGGACAGACTTGTTTCAGTGATTCATACAGAAAATCTTGTTTATATGCCTTGTAGTAAGATACACTGTAGCGTTCGGGTTTCATACGTCCCGTAAAAGAATTATAGACATTCTTTGCAGAACTTTGCAGATATGTTTCGTGTTCTACACCTAGACCCCAATAAAAATCAAATGGTTTGTAGGTATCTTTGTATTTCACATGTTTGGGTAAGTTATGCAGACCGGCCATTACTCTGGTCTCTGATATTTTTATATAAGATAGACGTAGGATGTGTTATAGTGTAGAATCTAGTATAAAGACTACTGTCATTTCATTTTTGGCAATAGTCTATTTACTTTCATCGGGTCTACCATATTTTCAATGGATAGGTATTACATTGATTGGCTGGTGTGGAATGCAATTTGCTGAATTATTATTATGGCTGACTAATCCCAAAAAAGAGTGTACAGAGGCAAATAAGATAATTACTATGTCTTTGATACCTCTTGTTTTAATATCACAGCCTCTGGGTGCATTATTTGGTTCTCTTTTTGTTATACCATGGAACAAGTCCAGCCTTGCCCGTAAACAATTCTTTTACATATTTACCATAAGTATTTTTATGATAGTTGGATATTATCATTTCTATAATCCTGAAAAAATATGTACTACAGTAACACCCCAGGGCCATTTGAATTGGAGTACATCAACTAAGAATACTATTTATGATGGTGTATTATATTTTATGTGGGCCTGTGTTATTGTGTTACCACTCTTTTTATTTTGGAATTGGAAATTATCAGTTCTTTTAGCACTTATAGCAATACCTGCACTCGGATTTTTATATGGTCCTTTGACAGATTCAAAGGCATCAATATGGTGTTTCTATACATCTTATACTAGTATTATTGCTAGTGCGCTACTTTTCCTAAAAAACGGGATATGGCCGAACTTGTTCTGATTGTTCCCGTGTCTCTTGCATCCATATACGGTCTGATGGTCGTGTTACGGGTTTTATGTAATCTCTATTATTGTCTTTGTCTTTGACTGTTTCTTTGACTTTGTCTTCAACTGTGTCTATGTCTTGACTTAATAAGACAAATCCCATGATTAGACATCCCAGACCAATTAGGATTAACAGACCTGTTATTGTGTCCATCACTCTAATTTAATCATATTTTTATAGACGCAAATACAACGAATCTGTAATAAGTTCATCTCGCAGAATTCGGACCTGGCTAAATCGTTCCAGAGTAGCCAGATCACAATTCAATTCTGCTACAGCTCGCCATTCATCCAGAATATTTGAGAGACGGAGCAGACCTCGCTGGACATTACCCTCGAAGATACCAAATTCCATAGCAATCTCTGTTAGACCATAACCGGCTAGCCAACGAGATGCTACACAGGGCCACAAGGTCGATAGAGCCCAGAAATCTTGCGGTGATTGGACTCCATAATGGTCCTCACATTTCAGACATTCTCGTCTTGTATCACCCAGCCAATACAGAGTGTCCAGAGCCTCCTTGGATAACTTGGAATCCTCCAGAACAAGTTCCGATGACTCTGCACCTTCATGCATGAATGCTGCGAGAACACAGACGCCCTCTTCGGGTGTCAGTGCATCCAGCCTTCTTGATTTAGCAAGCATCGGACCCAGAATCAGGTGGCCCTCATTAAACTCGGTAGCTGAAAGACCCGGTTCCCATTCATTCAAACAGGCTTTGAGTGGCTCCAGATTTAATAGCGGACGTGTCAAGGATGCACTAAGAGCATGATGTTCCCGTTTCAAAGAACAGATTTCATCGTAGATTTTAATATTTTCTGCTGAGACTAGACGAGCCGGTGTTTCTGCTGTCCACTTACGAAGATCGGCCTCTGCCTTTTTCCGTTTAGCATTAACAGAATCAGCTATCTTGGCCTTTAATGATGTAATGGTCACTATTGCCTCGATTTCTTCTGCCGATAACTTTGACTCCGCGTGAGCTATTAGAGATGTTAGACGGACCAGATCTTTTTCTATACCCTGCATAATATCTTGTTGTTGCTGTGCCCAGTAACTTTGAGATGCCAAGTCTGTCTTAGTTTTCAAGATAAAATCATAATGGAATCGCATCTGAGATGTCAAGGGTTTAAGTGCACCAGTAAGAAGTCCTTTGAGTTCACTGAGTTCAACCGGTTCACGCATTGGCTCATAGAGAACAAGACCTTGGGTATCTAGACCACGACGGCCAGCTCGGCCCGCCATTTGGATATATTCATCAGGTCTCAAGAGTCGAAGTCCATTCTCGCTCATTTTCTCGAGTTCTAAGAAAACAACCGTCTTGGTTGGCATATTGAGACCAACGGAAAAGGTTTCCGTAGCAAAGAGGAGTTTGACATATCCACGAACAAACAGGATTTCAACAATTTCTTTTAGAAGTGGCTGAAGTCCCGAGTGATGAAATGCAATACCGCGGACTAGAAAATCACGAATAGTATGAAACTGTGGAGATTTTTCTAGAATAGCACGATGTCTTGATAGATGGAAATTAATTATTGTGTTTGCAGCGGATGAGTCCGATGAATCAAGATAAGAACCCGTCATTAGTTTGGCAAAGCGCTCGCATCCTTTTCGGCTAAAGAGGAAAAACAATGCGGGAAGTTGTTTAGTTTCTTCTAGCCAGCTCACTGTACGTAATAGACGTGCTGTAGATGACTCGGCTTTTACGCCCTTGGTTGGTGGATCAATATATCCACCGGCTCTTCTTGCATCAACTGCTTTCTTGTGTTCGATAATAGCATTTTCTTTGTCTTTTTGACACTTGAGCCAATCTGCATAGGTACCCGTCCAATATCCTTTGGCATCTAACAATGGTCTGACTGTTAGATCACGGTCAAGAATAGCATGAACTAGAGGTACTACACGAAATGTTGTTTCAATGAGCCAGACATCACGATTATGAAGCTTGGCCAGCCAGGATCCCAGAGAAGTAGCCGATGGCATTGTTGCCGATAACAGAACTAGTTGTATAGGCAAAGGAGCACATAGAATCAGTGTCTCCTCCCATACATGACCGCGATCAGGATCCTGGATATAATGGGCCTCGTCCATGACAATACCGGTTACACCATCTAGTGAGATTGCAGATGTCAGACCCACTTTTTCTGTGACAGTTCCTTTTTTGAATAAAAGATTTCTGAGAATCTCAGCGGTTAACACTATAATCTGTGCATCAGGACACATCTTGATATCACCAGTAAGAATGCCAACTGTTGCATCTGGAAATAATTTTTTCAAGTCATGATATTTTTGATTACTAAGAGACTTGATAGGAGTGGTATAAAAGACACGACCTCCTTCTTTTATTAACTTGCGTATCAAATATTCGCCGACAAAGGTTTTGCCAGAACCGGTCTTGGCCGTTACAAATACATGGGCACCTGCATGAATACCTAGAACAGCATGTTTTTGAAAAGGATCCAGTTCATATTTTGTTTGCACATCTATTGCAAACGATGGATTAGTCATTGCATCTGGATGTATTAATGACATATTAGATAGCTCTAATATTATGCTATACTATTCAAGTTTAACAAAGGTGAAATGTATAGCGGGCTATCCCTTGGTCTACAATGATCCCATCATGGGTTTCTCGACATATAGATCCGAATGAACGCCATAAATCTATGAGTCACTGTCAACGGAAACATTCGTATCATATTGCACTAATATGTAAGGGTCGAAAAGTCTTGGCTACGGGCTCTAATCGTGTTAGTCAACATGGGTCTGTTCATGCCGAGATTAATGCTATTAAATCAGTCGGTCTCCAGGATCTCAGAGGTGCAATACTTGTCGTTGTGCGTCTAACATCATCTGGATTTATGCCCTCAAAACCATGTCATTGTTGCAATCTTGTAATCAAAAAATGTATGGTCCAGTATGGTCTTAGGGCGTGTATTCATTCTTAGTTTATTTCAGCAAGAGTCGCAGCAAGTTTTTTGAACTTGTATTTCTGAGTCATATGATAAAAGTCAATGTGTTCTGTAGTATTATCATATGATTCAAGAGCGGTTACTCGCTCTAGAATCTTGGTCTTGGCAGATAGAACATTGGCTCGGAATGCATCATAAAAGGGAACAAGATATGGTGGAGGATTCTTTAAGTAACCTATGATTGCAGTCTCTAGAGTAGCATGTTGAACAATCCTATTATATATAGGAATATCGACATGCATGGATACAGACGAATATGCTGGTTCATTGCGCAGAGGATCCTCGTTGAGAACGGCAGATTGGATACTCTGAAGAACAGAGGCCAGACTCTGTACGCCGGACCAGGGCTCACCCGCCCATGTATTCAGAAGAGATAGACATACTTTACCGTTCTTATAGAGATTGGGATTGAATCGTGTATGACCATCATTAGTGAGATAGTTGAATACGGGAGGTGCAAACGGATAATTAGGTGGAAAGGTCACATCGAAACAGAATGCTCCGCCATAATAGGGTGACCCCTCACACCCTAGAATTACAGCATGGCCGTGCATAATATTTTCCTCGTCTGGTAGCCAGAATAGTCCCAGGTCAGACATTTCCATAACACGGCTTGCATCTTTCTTGATACGTCGGATTGCAATTTGATTAGCCATTGGTTTTTTTTGGTATGGGTTAACGGTGTCAAATTTTATGGTTTAAAGACATATGCATAATACTAGTATAATGTCTTGGCTTTGGTTGTGCAGAACTACGAGTGTTACACTTCCAGTACCAGTATCTTGTAATACAGTTCAGGAGGATAAGACAAATCTATCTGACTTATTCAAAGCCGAGGCCTCGTTTAAGGATATTATTTATCAAGAGCCGGTTATGTTAGAACACCGTGTCGAGGAACTTGAACGAAGACTGACAGACTTGGAAAATATGAATAAAAATACTCTTAAGAATCTTGAATCTCTTAAAACTCTTGAAACTCTTGAGGTCATAGAGGATACAAAGGTTACAAAGGTTAATGAAGATGAAAATAATATTGTAGTAGAAGTCAAAGAAGTCAAAGAAGTTAAAGATCCTGTTTTAGCTAATTTTTTCAAGACTGTCCATGCAGAAATAGACTATATTGAGAAGAATCTTGAGACACCTTTGCCCGCCAAACTGATTGAACAGCTCCGTCTTCTATCTTCTAGTGCTTCTATACCTATTCCTAATTCACCCAAACTCCCTGAACTTCGATAAACTTGACTATTGGGCCTACATTAGAATAGTAGTACAAATGTCACTCCCTGAGTTCTTTGTTGTCTATAATCCTCTTAGAAAGTCCAGCAGTGATCCTTACTCCGGTCTATCTTATGTTAGTGCTACAAACAATAGTGGTGTCATCACTCTTACTCCTCTACCTACACAGCCAAATGTATTTAATATTAATGCAATTCCATCTGGTAAGATTGGAACATATACGCACTTCGGCGGGCACTTTCTGAGTGTTCCAGGCGGTGAACCAAAGATGAAAAATATTAATAACTGGTCGGCGCATTTTAATATTCGAATTGGAGATGGTCCACAGATTCCTGTATTAGAGATTACACACAAATTACCCGAGCATTTCCCGCATATGTTAAAGCGGAATTTCGCAATTGGACTACTAACAGTACAAACACCAACACCAACACCAACACAAGCACCAACACCAACACCTATAATTCGTAAGATCAAGCCAAATAACCTAGGACTCAATCCGCACGTGGCCAGACAGCTATTGAAGCTTGCAATTGCCGAGAAGACTATGTGTCCTATCACAGCTGAGGAGGTTTCTGAAAACAACACAGCAGTAATGCCTTGCGGTCATCTATTTTCCAGAATTGCTATTGAAGAGTCATTCAAGACCCGTAGTAATGAGTGTCCTATGTGTCGTGCTACGGGCCATCCGACTCTTGTTTAAATTTATATCTATTAAATAGGAATGAAGACAAGAAAAAGAGTAAACAAGAGTAAAAAAACAAAGACAAATCAACGAGGCGGTCTTTTTGGGTTTAATCTTGGTCCACGTGTGATTCACAAAGGTTCTGTAATGAATGATCCTGAACCAGTATCGCCAGTCTCTGAACCATATGGATGGTCTTGTCAAGATAAACAAATGACTAATTATGGAAAAACGCGCAGATATAAAACAGAACAAGAAATGAACGCTAATATCAATAATATGACCTGGTGTCATACATTAACACCAGAAGCTATAGCAGAAGCTGAACGTGCATCAGTAAAAGCAGAAGAACTAATTGCTGTATCTACTAATGCTGCTAATGCTACTAAAGCTGCAAATGCTGCAAATGCTAAAAGAAATACTGCATCTTCATTACTACATAATTATAGTCTACCAATTAATAAAGAATATAATAAATTACAAAAAATATTTTTACGTATGAATTTATATTTAAAAGAACATAAGATATTAAATCAAGATGGAACATTTAATCCTGAGGCGCATGATCAACATAACATGGTAGGTAAATTCATAGATATATCTAATAAATTAACAGAGCTTGAAAAAGTTTACCTAGCAAGTAAATAGTGTATACTATACAATGTTTAAGAAAGATTATAATACCTTTAAAGAATCATGGAAAACATGTTCCTTTAGAAGTATCGTAGTTCTAATATGGTTAATTGGGCTCAGCCTATTAATAGGTGGACTTGTTGGAATGTTTTATACTCCGTATTTGGATGTATTTTCTGTAATGTTCATGTTAGGTATATCTCTAACATTAACATTATTAATATCTTCTGTTATCATCTGTATTGGATATATTAACTCTTGATTCTTTTTGATAGCCAAAAATTTGACCCTGTTAAACCCGTGTAATAGAATAGTACAGTAATGACTACTCCTAATCTTAGACAATACATGGATGTGTGTCAAACAAAATTATCAGATTGGAATCTAACTGGGCTTCCATCTACTACAAATAGCTGGGCCGGTAAGTATAACGTTCCCGAAGATGAGTATGATGGATTCCTGAGTCTCGTAAATACTCATATCTTTACTAATGGTCGTGCATGTTCACTTCTTGAAAAACACAAGCCTCTCAGTCCAATCTTGATAGATCTTGACTTTCGCTATCCATCAGGTGGACCTCTGAGCCGTCGATTTACAATGGATCATGTCAAAGATTTTATAAAAGTCTATGACAATGCATTCAACAAGTTCTTCGAGGCACCTGAGCCTCTCCAGTACTTTGTTATGCTCAAACCGGGTCCAGAAGCAGATACTGCACACGACCAACACAAGGATGGGGTGCATATTATGTGTCCTAACATTACGACTAGCCCCGATATTCAATTTGCTATTCGCGGATATCTATTACAGCACGGTGTCATTGAACGGATCTTCGGACCAACGGGAAATGTAGAGGAGGCCGCCAAGTGTCTTGACAAGTCTGTAATCAAGGATAATAATTGGTTCTTATATGGTGCATCCAAGCCAAATAAGACATATTATAAGTTGGAGGCGGTCTTTGAGAATATGGAGAATCAAGATATTTCTCAGTGGTCTACACAGGAGCTGATTAAACTTCTGAGTATTCGCCATGGCCATGATAATCCTACTGGTCTTACCATGAAAGAGGAGTCCGAGGCTGAATGGGTCCAACTCTTACAACGGTACGGCAAGGGAAAAGAATGGGTAAAGACCAAGACTCCAGTTCTTGCAGGTCAGACTGGTGGTTCAGTACCTCCACTAGCCCTTCAAGATGACATGGTACAGGTCTCTGGTCTGTCTGTACGATGTGATCCGCCTCAGGCTGAGATCAAACTTGCATACAAGTTAATTGATGAATGTTTCAATGCTGAGAAACGTGTGGGTTCCTATCATGAATGGGTCAGGACAGGTCTGCTTCTGCATAACATTACGAATACAGAAGAATCTTTCAAGGTATGGATGTCCTTGAGTCGCAAGGTTCCGAAGTATCAGGGTGATTCCGAGGCCTCATATAGGAATAAATGGCTGTCACTTCCTTCAGAGGCTGCCGCACTCCAGCGTGGTGTAAAACCACTATCAATTGCTACTGTTCATCATTATGCCAAAGAGGATAATAGTGATAAATATACAAAAATCATGGACAAGGCCCATATTGAATTTGCACTCATGACATGTTCAGGGACACATGTTGGTGTAGCAGACCTTATTCTAGATATGTATCAACACGAGTTTCGGTGTACTCCTCTTAGGAAGGGTGCAACGGCTGCATCTATGGACTGGTATCAGTATGCCGGCCATACTTGGAAAAATCTCAAGTCTGCTATGAAACTTCGTGAGCGTCTAAGTAATCAGGTACGTGATCAATATTTGAAGGCTGGTAGTGATGTACGCAGTAAGATAACACAGGCAACTGAACAAGAGGAACGCGACCGTCTAGATGAAAAACTGAAAAAACTAAATAAGCTTGAATCATCTCTGCATACTAGTGGTTTTAAGGACTGTGTCATGAAAGAGATTACTGAGAAGTTCTATGATGAGGACTTTCTACAGCACATGAATCAAAATCCGACAATGGTCGGCTTCAGTAATGGGGTTCTCGAACTCCGTCATGCGGGCGAAGATGGTGAGCATGTTCATTTCCGTCCAGGTCAGCCTGATGATTGCATTTCATTCCAGATGGGTCGTGGAATGGTTGGTCTCGATGCCATTCCATATCTTGAAGGTAGTCTTGCATACAATCCAGGAGGCCAGAATCAACCGCTCGAGTATCTCGAAATTATGACATTTCTTAAAAAGATTTATCCAGATCCTGTTCTGCGCGAGTACTGTCTCACACTCTTTGCAGCGTGTCTTGAAGGTGCAAATCGTGAACAGAAGTTCTATATTCTAACAGGTCTCGGCTCTAATGGCAAGTCCAAGATTGTAGAGCTTATGAGCAAGACCTTTGGTGAGTATCAGGAATCTATGGGTACGACTGCAATTACTAGGAAACGACCAGATTCGGGGGCTGCTAATCCGGATCTTGTAGTTCTCAAGTGCAAACGATTTGTATCTATGTCTGAGCCGGATGAGGGTGAGAAGATTAATACGGCATCGATGAAACAATTGTCTGGCGAAGACGTGGTAAAGGCCCGTGCACTTTTCCAAGACCAGGACCAGTTTGTGATTATGGCCCGTATCTTTATGCTATGCAATGATCTGCCACCGGTTTCATCAACAGATGGCGGTACATGGCGCAGGCTCCGTGTGATTCCGCATATTTCTAAATTTGTTGACCTGGATGCATCTACAGATGCGGTCAATCATGTGTATCACAAGGATCTTATGTTAGACAGTAAGATTGCTAAGTGGCGTCCGTACTTTGCATCCATTCTGGTCTGGTATTATGAGAACCGTTATCTGAGAGGTGGTCTCAAAGAGCCAGAACAGGTTATGGCGGCATCCAAGAAATACAAGGAGGAGAATGATGCATTTGCTGCGTTCTGCCAAGATTGTCTGGTAAAGGAGTCTGGGGCCGAGATGCGGGCAAATGATGCGTTGATTCGTTACAAGGAATGGAATAAATACAATCCTGGTAAGAAAATTATGACTAAACCGGCTCTTCTCCAAAAATTGTCGGATGTCTATGGTTCTACAGATGGTGGAAAGATCTTTGTGGGTGTAAGGATTATGATGGAGGATGAGGACATTTCTGGTAATTATTTGTAAGGGCAGGATGCCTGTCGTTAAACCAGGGGGTCCGAGGGGTAACTACGATCAAACCTAGTAAGGACAGGATGCCTGTCGTTAAAACCAGGGGGTCCGAGGGGTAACTACGATCAAACCTAGTAAGGACAGGATGCCTGTCGTTAAAACCAGGGGGTCCGAGGGGGCAGGATGCCCCCTTAACAAGGCCCATAAATATTATACAGATTAGCATTAGTACCAGTACAACAGCACCCTACAATCCTAGCTTTTTTGGCTCTCATATACGATTCATAATTCGTATACTGATTCACTGTAGGACACTTGCATATCTTCTTGGCCTCTGTCATCTGGTTATAAGATAAGTTTAGCGTAGGCGGGGCAGCTAAGACTTGGGCCAAAACAGAAGCTTGTTTTTGTGTCGACATATTATGTAAATGCAAAGAAAAAAATATACGTAAATATGAGTGAAACTGACCACATTAAACCAACTGTCATAAGTCTTTCTCCCATCAACATATTCGTAAAATAGTCAATAGGACTTAGTCCAAAGATTATCATGAGTCCTATAAAAAGTAAGAATGCACCAAAACAAGACATAAATGCTATTAAAATCTTATTATCAGGAACCTGTGTGTAATATAAACCAGCTACAGCCGGACTCTGTTGAATATTAGAATCCGTAAATAGTCGTTGCTCTTTTCTGATATCATGTTTAATAACTTCCTGTTGATTCTGTAAGTCCTGTATTGCATCATTTATTACAGTCTGAAGTACAGAAGGATCTCCACTTGAATCCGTTATTTTTGTCATAAGTGTTTTTGATAAATAATTTAATTGGTCTACTTCTATTGCATAGGCCGAATTCTGTTGGTTTACTGTTTGTAATGTTTTACTCCTAGATTCAGTACTAGGTAAACATTTCAAATATTTAGCTGTTTCTGTTTCTAAAGCAGTCTTAGCAGCATTAACTGCTGCATCGTCGCATGCTGGTTTTTGGGGCATTAATGCCGCTTGTGTTTTTGCAAATTGGCGCATAAAATCTTCTTGAAATCCCATATTCCCTAATTACATACTTATATTTAAGATTCTTTATCGCACTTAGGAGCAGGTTCAGGGACAGCCCCCTGCTCAAAGGATCTGCTGTTCCAGTACCGTCTATCACGGATATAAGTAGTATAGTACCAACGATATAACCAGGTTGCACCCGCCACAAGTATTATAAATAATAATACATAGTCCGCTGCCTTTTCACCTATCCATCCATTAGCCTTTAGATACATAATGACTACAACGGTTAGTGCCGTTAATAAAATAAGCTGGAGAACAAACAGCGTCTCCCGTTTATTTTCATAATACCATTCATTAATCTCGACTTGGCGCCGGGTTAAATCTTCATTAGATTTCTTAGAATTAATAATACGCCCCTGTTCAGAAAAAATATGGTCCTGTGATGCCTTTAATTGACCGGAGCGTAAAACCGTGGCCTTGCTATTATTGTCCATATCCATGAATCGGGCCATATCTCCAGAGGTCTTTGTAAAAGAAGCTCTCTTAGCATCTAAGAGTTCTTTTTTAATTGCATCGGACTTCCCTTGAACGTACTGTGAATACTTTGCCGGATCGGCCTGTAGACTCTGCAAGAACTGAACTTTTTCAATATCCTGCAGATCCACTATATCTTTCGAAATCAGATCGGTCATCTCTATAATAAGATTATCAAATTATCTTAGCTAGAAGGTCTTACATTTTTATATACCATAAATACAGTTCCCAAAGCCACTACATTTAATGCAACAAAAAACATGATTTGGATATTCATAGCCGAATTCTTTTCTTTTGAATAACGCATCATCTCACTTTGAGTCTGAAGACGTACATCAGAAGAATTTAAAAACGCTTGCTGGGCCTGAAGTTCAGCTAGTCTATCATTAATTTTTTGATTTGCAGAATTAATTTCAGAGTTACGATTATTTACTTTTTGTGCTCGGTCATTTCCAACATAGTTAATAATTTCTAACAGAGTATTCAGGGCCTTGTTAAATGCTATAGTATCATTTAATGCAGCCTGACCAGAAGTTGGTGTTGCATTATTATTAGAAACTTCCGTAATAAACTGGGCAAGAGAAGCAATATACCGTGCCTCGTAATAACAATATTCAGTCTGAACATTGGCATAAAATAATTTATCGGCTGCAATTTGTTCAGTAATAGTACCTACTTCTCTTGGGACACGCCCACTTTCCTGTAACTGCTGAACATATCCTTGAATCGCTGCCGTAGAAATCCTATTCGTTGTTGGATCAATGCTAAGATTATTTGGCATAGGTGCTACTCCAAGAGGAAAGGGTGTTCTAAGTTTAGGATCAGTATAGGTTATAGTAGTTGAGCAAATACTGGCAGACATTGTAGGAACATTATTCATGTATGTCTGACCCGAATAGTGAAGACCGGAAACACCATCTAGCACCGGTGTCTTATTCATAGGCAAAGTAGCTGATCCTTGGACAGTAAAACTAGGTAGTGCAGGTATTGGAGTAGAAAAAATTTGTCCCATTCTCTACACTATTAGAATAATTTTACGTAGACTGTGTGGGTATAGCTTTGTATCCAATATATCCTAAAAGACCAAGAGCTAGAAAACCAAAGACACCAGATGCTATGATTAATCCAACTTTGGTAGACTGTCTAAAATTACGGCGCAGGCCAATAATATTAACATAGGGTGATGCAGTAACTTTAGGATTAACAGAACCCACTTGTTGAATACGAGTACCCTGTTTAGATATTAATTGTCGGAGATTATCCCGTTCCGTAGCTACCTGCGATGATAATCGTGACAATTCATCTAATGTATTTGAATCATTTGTAATACTATCTGACAGACTACGTACTTCTTTGCGCCATTTAGCTAGAACTGAATCCACAGCAGTCTTAGCAGGTCCAACAGCAGATGCCTTTGTTGGATCGAGTCCTGCAGCAACAACAGCAGAAATCCATGCATCATAGGCCACCGTATAATCGGCATTCATCTTAACTAGATCTAGTACCATGTCTCTATCTTATGCAGCACAGATTCTACGAAATTTTACAATACCGGCCGTAGGGCTGGGGCGGAGAATTTCTACGAAATCGCCTGGTACAAGACCTAAGATTCGGGCCTGGATATCATGATGTTTGATTAGAGGAAAATGACTCTTCTGTGTTACATGCAATGATTCCATGAGCTCAGTAGCCTCTGTCTCGCTCAGTTTACGATGCGGTGGAACCATTTCATGGCGACCCAAGTGCACAACTATCTGTTTAATATGAAAGAAGGTCATACGAGATTTCTGGCCCTGCCATTGTTGAAGTGCAGTCTTATCAAATATCTCATTATATGGCTCATTTAGAATAATTATGACATCATCTGCCTTTGTGATTTTGCTACTAGGTGATTTATCAATAGGAACATCGTATAGATCTCGGACAAAGGTATCGATACGTGTACGAATACGATCCTGAAGTTGATAGACAACTACGGCCCGTTCACAGGTAGCATTAGAGCCCTCTTTTTTGTTTACAAAGATATCAAGAGCTCGTGGATGTCCCTCGGCCAAGACTAGAATTTGGTCCGGGGAAATATTCCTATACGGAGTGACATCATAGCCGCGGTCTTCTAGGATGTCTAGGATTGTATGACGCGACCGTATTAAGATATCTGCTGTGTTAGGCTCCATTCTAATCTTATAAAAGAGAAAGATGACTGTGGTCAAGTTTACAAATTTAGACCTTTATAAGTAGATGCTTTCACTTAAACTAAAAAAAGAGCCTGACATTGCAGATGTTATAATATCTTATTTTCATATAGAACCCGAATATATTAATGAAAATACATCTTTGGATGAAAAACTTTTTATTTATAAAGTTGGTGAGACTATAGTAAAAATTACAAATGGTGCATATGCATCACAGAGATTAAACATAGAATTAGAGTATTATAAACATTTGTATTCTGTATTGTCAGAAGATGAAATGAAATATTTTATTCCAAGTGTTACAGGAAGTTCTTTTGTTCTTGGTGATTATGTTTATACTTATTTACAGATGCCATATATTACTGGTATAGAACTAATTGATTTTTTTAATAGTAATCCAGAAAAAAAACAATTATACAAAGTTCTCAAAGAAATAGCAATTGGATTACTAATTCTATCAAAACATGGATTATCTCATGGAGATATGCATAATGGAAATGTATTAGTTATAGGTGATACTATAAAGATAATAGATTTTGACAAAGCGGGTAAAACTTCTGACATGTATAATTCTGGACCTCGATTCAATCCACTTCGTAATAGAAATTTTTTAAAAAGAAGTTTAGGAGATCAGACTGGTTTTTTTAACATGTGTACTTATCTATTTACAGACTCTACTCTTAAACAAAATGTAGAAAAGATACGGGTTAAATATATAAATGAAGGTATATCTTCGGATATAAATGTACAGGAAGCATTAGAGTCATTTATTAAACTGATGGATGCACAGAAGGGAGGCCGAAAGAAACGAAAGACTAGGCGTTTAACCTAATTTTTCTACTTTGACTTCGGTAGTTAATGACGACTCTGTTGTTAATTGATTGTCACCACCAGTCTGACTTGGCGTAGAAGCCCACGATATAGATCTCCGTGGTCCTGAATGTCTAGCATGTTTAGCTCTTGGTTCAATACTCTGGGGTGGCACAGCTGAATTAATAAAAAGATATACACCACCTTTTTGATTTTGATTTGTAGATGTTTCTGTTGTTTCAGGTATAGTAGCCAATTTTACAAGATCTTCAGCATGTTTAACTTCTTCTACTACTTCTGGTTCTACAGTACCTTGAATAGCCATAATATCAGGCCTCTCATCCTTTAACTCCGTTCTCACTTCTTCTAGAAAAGCACCAAGACGATTGAGACCTTTAGTGCCTGCACGGCCAAGATACATATCCATCTTAGAAACAAATACCAATGGTTTAGTTCCAGTGCTATGAAGAAGAGCTAACAGACTTGGATTCTGCTTAAATTTTTCAACCATTGCCGACTTCATCACACGATCTTTGATTTGTTCCCAGTCACCACGAAGAGCATGACCCGGTGCCATACCCAATTTCTTAGCATTTTGACTAATTCGAATTTCTTCTTGAAAAGCCGGTTCCGAAGGAAACTTCATGGCCTGATAATAATGTTCAACAGATGGCCATGCATTGTTTTCTAGTTGAGGATTCTGAGAACCATCAGGATTAGGGAGCTGGGTTACCGGCATATTGAATGAGACCATTGCCAAGTTAGAAAAATCCTTGTATTCATTTTCTATGCTAGCTGAGAATTCAACAACGTCTCTAACTACAGGAGCCTCTGCTACAGGAGCCTTTGTTTCAACTCTCTTAGGTTTCTTAGTAGCTTCTATGGCCGTCTTGAGTCCTTCTGCATCTATCGGTTCAGCCACAGTAGTCAATTCTTCCGCCTTGAAATTAATATCTAAAGTGGGCCAATCCCAGCCGATCTCTTTCAGGCGACCTAAAGAACTTTCAGTAACAAATCGGAATCCCGTATTTGCAAATGTAGTAAGTTCCTGGTCTAATAGTTTCATAGCATATGGCATAGCAATCTTTGAAAATGTTACACGACTCTGTTTGGTCGGTAATTGCATAGTCATAGAAGAATTAAATGTCACCGGACCATCACATGTAGTACACACAAATAGTTTATCACCCTCATTATAAATAGGAATACGACCACAGCCATTACATATCCAGAAATCAGTAGCATCACCACGTTTCATCATGGATTCCTGTAAAAATGTAGAAATACCATGAGCACAGAGTGAGTCGCGTTCCATTTCACCTACACGGAGACCACCCTCGTTTGCACGTCCACCCGTTGGCTGATGAGTTCGCATCTCGCGCCGACCTGCACTGCGTGAATTTACTTTGTCCTCGGTCAAATGCTTGAGACGCATAAAATACAGCGGGCACATAAAAATCTCGGTCTGAACTTGATGACCTGTAATACCAGAATATAGAATCTCATTGCCGGCTCTTTCTGCACCCATACCTTGAAGAGTATCACCCAGTTCACGGACAAAGTCACCATTATTGCAAAAGGCCGTTGCATTCATAGTGGCTCCTGACATGACTGCCGACTTCCCTGCTACCATTTCTATGAGCTGGGCAACTGTCATACGCGAAATTAGGCCACCTGGATTTACCATCACATCTGGTACTAGACCATCCTTGGTTCTTGGAAGATCGGCCGCAGGAACTAACATACCAATTGTACCTTTTTGTCCATGGCGCGACGAGAATTTATCACCTAGGCCCGGTACACGCATTTCAATAATACGGACTTTTACCAGAAGACGACCATCATTCTGATGTAAGATTACTACAGAATCCACGCGTCCTTTAGTATATAGACCCGCTGTTACGGATGCATCTTTGATATCACGCGTATCAGGTACAACCATGTAGCGCCCAACTAAGACCGTTGAATCCGATATAACAGTTCCTTCGCGAATTATTCCACGCTCATCAAGCTTAGAATAATCGAGACCCGGTTTGAGAGAAGTCCACGATGGAACTGCTACAGGATTAGCAATATGACTGTGTACCTTGGTCATTGTATCAAGCTCTTCTGCACAATCATAGGTACGAAAGGCGAGACTTTGGAACATTCCACGAGCCACTGAGTCCCGATTAATAATGAGACCGTCATCCTGATTATATCCCGTCTCAGATGTTGCAGCAATGATACAATTGAATCCATATGCCATTTCACCGTTACCAATGGCACCATAATACAAGGTCTGACATATAGGTGCCTCTCCATAACAGAGTTGATGTGCATATGTATCGTAGCGAGATTCAATATTTGTAGCCATGTAGCCAATACCTTGTTTTGACTGAGATCCTGAAAGCTGATTACGAGGAGCCTGATTATGATTGGAATATGGAATCATCGATGCCAAAAGGCCCTGAAGTGTACTAGGATGGAGTTCACAATGGGTATGATCTTCCACCATTTCGGGTTTCCATGCTACAAAAGCCTCGTTTACTTCCATTGGATCACAGTATTCAATAGATGCAATATAAGGAGCCAGAGCCGTCTCATACTCTGCAAACGTGGCACCTGAACCAAGAGGATCTAAGAATCTAACACTGGTTAGTCCTGAATTTGCTGTAGCAGGTAGAGTACCAAAGACTAATGTGGCCCACGGTTGATCAGCAAGAGCAGAAATTTTGGTTACAAAATCGGGCGTAACTAGCCATAGAGGTCGAATTGGGCGACCTTCATCCAGATAAATACGGACAGTCTTATCCAGAGTATTGAATGATATAGATGCAGTCGGAGGTAGACAACACGTCCATTTCATGAGCTTAAGAACTCGTGTTAGACCTTGCGGATCTAGTGTAAATCCTACAGTACCTCCATTGATTTGCACGGTTGCAGCGCTTGCACGCAGAGAAGCCGTCGTAGATGCTACGGGAATCATACCGCCCTTGAGTTGCAACCAATCATAGACCGGTTTGGTAGATGACATAGAAAAGGAGAAACGGGTCATTATTGACATATTCTTGGTTACTCCGATGTGAGAGCCAGTAGGTGTCTCTGATGTACAGAAATATCCGACTTGGCTAGTGTGAAGTTTACGAGGTCCAGTAGCCTTTGATCCAGTATCAAAATCAGATACAACCCTGCGCGTATGCGAGGTAGCATCAAGATATGAAATACGAGCCAGAGGTTGCAATACACCCTTTTTCTCGTTTCGCTCATTTGTACCCCACCGTCCTTTGAATCCACGCATGATTAATGTATTTAGTGTAGCCGGCTGGAACATTGTGACCAGATTACTATCTGTAAATAAGTCAAATACATTCTCACCCTGGTACAGCTGTTCATTTCGACGATACGTGCGATCTATAGTGAGATTCACTTCTGCCCGCCAATCTTTCCAACATCCATTGAATAATTCACGGACCAAAGTACCCGTTGTCAAAAATCGCTGATTCCGCATATCATCACGATTTGTATTTGGACGAAGTTCGGCTGCCGCGGCCAATGCTTCGCGGGCCATCTCAGCTAGATAGAGACCACGAGCCTGGGGTTCATCGGGTACATGGGGTAATAACAAATTTTGGAGAATATCAAGAACATTAGCCTCTGTAGAACCCTTTGTAAGCGACATAATGTATTTTATTGCTAGAAACCGATTCAGAATAGGATATGCATCGTGTATCGAAGGAACCAGATTTTCTTCTAGAGATGAATGCTCAGGATAAATAAAACGGACAATTTCTTCGTCGGTTTCTATACCAAGTGCTCGGAACAAAATAAAAATAGGAAATGCACCGCGAACCATTGGAATAGCTACACGAATTTCACCGGTTTTTAAGATAAACAGTGCTACACGCCGAGTCTGTTTTGTTTCTGGATGCAGAGAAACTACAGATGCATAGGCTAGATTATCATTTCCCTCAGGCATCTTGGTAACATATAATGAATTAAACGCCTGTTCTTCGCGTGTAATCAAGACCTTTTCTGCACCGCCAATAACAAAATAACCGCCATAGTCATTGTAACATTCTCCCATCTCATGTAGTGTTATTGGATCTGCAGCAGCAGTAGCACATAAACGAGAACGGAGTAGGATTGGTAAACGGAACAGTGGAAATCCTTTAACAATAGGTGCAGTCTTAACTTCAGAAATGAATTGTTCACCTTCTTTTCGAGTAAATGTAACACGAATCAGAATATCGGCACTAAACTGACAGTAATATGTTTGATTCCGGAGCCGGGCCTCGTTAGGAAACATGCGTCTTACAGTGCGACCACCATCAAGAACTACAATAGGAGGTGATACTGTAAGAGCAAGTTGTTCCGGTTTGGGAACATCACCGCCTATAAAAATTTCTACACGATATGCGAAAATACCCTCCGCCAAAGATCCTTTTAGAAATACTATTGGATTTGCAGTGTAGATAATAGTCGGAATCTCATTGAACACGCATTGTTCATAACTGTCGATGTGATGCCGGGTAAGAACGGAATCTTGCTCGAAATATCGCTGTAAAACCGTTAGGCCGTCGTTCATTCCCCTATTGTTTGTGGTAGTTTTTTGAATAATAGGATCAACGAGTGTCTTAGCTCCAATAGATAAGACATGAATTGATTATTATACTTAATATTTATATACGGGAGACATATCAAATTTCTGAAGTGCAGCTGCATCAAATGTTTTAGGCATAAAAATATTGCGACTCCAGATAGGAGCAGTTGGATCAGGGTTTGATGCAGAAGGTCTGCCCTGACCGGCATTAATACTATTTTGAATTATATTTTCCGGTATAGATTGTACAGGATGACCCATACCCGCAGATGCAACCATACCATTTTGTCCAATATAAGCCGATGCTGTGTCTAAGATACCACCACCCTGTTGTCTAGTACATGTCTTGCCAATAGAGCTCTCAAACGTTCCATGGCCCGCTGGGGAACCAAGAGCATGAACAAATTTGGAAGATGAACCCTCTGCTACAGGAAACCGGCCATAGATTTCGGTTGTACCTTGACCTCCAGAGTAGTCTAAAGGAGCCATTCCTCCCTTCTGTTTACGTGTCTTTCTAGACTTATACAGAGATCTATAATGCATAATCATTCCCTTGGTAGCAGCCTTTGACAGTTGATGATGAAAGTGTTGCATCCATAGACGACTAATACACTGATTTAATGCTGAATCTGTGCAGCCTTTTTCAATCATGTGTCGAACTTTAGTATCAATTTTCTGAAATGATGCATGTAAACTATCTACAGTCATCAATGCCGGTCCGCGACCTCTCTTACGCGTAACATTCATTACATTATAGTAATAAATTTATTCAAGTCTTAGATTGGTACGCGGCTCAGATGTTAACGAAGACAATGACCGGGTAGCAGATGATACACCTCGGCTGAGTCCATTAGATATATTAGTCTGTAATTTAGTAAAGGCTGCCTCTACATTTCCACCATTTGATACCCACACAAAGACATAAAAGCCATATGAAACTAAGATTGCTAAGAGTAATAGAACATAGCTAGCATAGTTTCGGAGAATCTCTTGCCATGTACTCAGACGGTACTCTACAGAAAACTGGGTCCAATGCCACCAGATGAATACTACAAGTGCTACGGCAGAGGCCATGGTTAAAGCCATTACCGGAACGTATGGTATAACCAGATATGTTAGAAGGGCTGTTAGGACAGCAATAAATAACAAAAATAACGTGAAAAGTGACTCCATACTACATGTAGTGGCTATAATTTGTCAACAAGGTCAACATGGGTTAGTAAGACTTTTCTACAACAATATCTGGTTAATTGAATCTCATCTAAGACCTTTTTTTCAGCCGTGTCGGGGATATTTGTCCCATCGAAATAGGTCCGTTTTCCATAAGAATCTCCCTGAAGTTCTTTTAAACGTCTCTGATAATATAACCATTTATCGGCCAGAAGTTTGCCGCAATTCATACAACGAATCGGAATAATCATCTATTGACCCTATATCTTTTTATCGCTTAGTCAAATTTATTAGGCGCGTTTACACCATTGGAAATATATCATCCGAGCAGATAGAATGTCTTCTGTCTTATTTAATCGCGGTATAAATACTCAGACGGGAGGACGTAAAAAGGCCGACGAAGCACTGCGCGATATGGATACTATGAAGAAAACGGTTACGGAGGTAGCATTAACTGCTGCTGAGCATACAACAATAATCAAGACTTTGCAGGCCCAGATTACTGCTCTGGAGGAAAAGATTCTGGTTTTGTCTGCTCCGAAGATTTTGGAGTCTTAACATCATTAAGATTTGTTAAAGATGATGACGGTGAAATAGTTACCTTTTTTGGTGTACGGGGCTTGGTCGATACATATGGAATGACAGTAATAGTACCTACTGAAGGATTACAGTCATCACATCTATATATGCAGTTTTCTCTGTCTATTAAAACCGCATTAGCATGCCTACACATCCATTTAGGTCTGGGTACTTTTTTACGTCGTGATGGAACTACTAGACCATTAAGCGGATTAAGTGTGATTTCACTGGACATCTATCTAGACCGATTTAATTTGTAATATACTCAGCTTAACACCGTATTGTTGTTCTACAACACGCTGTATAGTTGCAATAGGCCGTTTTAGTCTGCGCTCCAATCGAATAAACGCAGTTAGTTCCGGATCAAGACTTGTATCTTGAGAAATACGAGACCATATTAAACGTCTACCGGCCGACGTCTCTTCCCAACCCTTAATTATTAATGTTCCCGCATGATGGGCATCATGACATATAGAACACAGTGTAGTTAAATTACTTGCCTTGTGTAGCTCTTCAGATGGACCCTTAAATGTGGCCTGGTGTTGTATATGATGTGTCTCAAGATCTTTTATAGAACCACACACTTCACAAGCAGATACTACTGAATCACGGGAATACGGTGAAAGATGAGGTGTCTTAGATGATAATTTTTTCCGGATAGTATGTGCAAGCTCTAAAAATGCAGGTGGCATATCAAGAGCACGACACACTTCTAGGCCATACAGAGCTGATCCTGAACCTTCTCGTAAGTTTCGATCATACACTAAGACACCCGATTTTTCATCATAATGTACTGCAAGATGGGCAATTCGTACTCCTGGTATTGTCATTGAACCCAGTTCATGCAGATGAGTTGCAAACAAAAATTTGGATCCGCGACCTACTAATGTTTCTAGGCCAGCTGCCACAATTGCCGTTGCTGACAATGTTTCCGTTCCAGAACATAGTTCATCACCTAGAACCAGAGTACGAGCATCGGCATGTTGAAGTACTTCACGAAATTCCGTCATTTCTACAGCAAATGATGATAGACCCGCCCATATATTATCATTATTTAGAATTCGAGTAAAAATAGCTGTAAACGGTGCAAGAGTAAATGTAGTAGCCGGTACTGGAAAACCACACTGGGCTAACATTGTACTAAGACCGACGGCTTTCATCAGACTGGATTTTCCACTTGCATTAAGACCAAATAATAAGAGACTTTGTTCTTTTAATTCAATACTCTGTTTTACATAAGGAACTTTGGTATTAATTCGTTCAATCATGGGATGCCGAATTTCAGTAGCAGATAACCATGATGTCTCAGATTCCACATATTCAGGTAAAGTCCATTGTAGCTTTTTAATAGACCAGATCATGTCAATGTTTGCCGACTCATATTCTATTTTGTCGTGGATTTCTCGACCAATAGCAAAAGATGCAAGTGTCTGAGACCAGAATGTGGTCCAAACTACTATCCATGTAGAAAACCAGGCCTGATACTGTCTAGAAATATCGAGTATTTCGGGCGTTTCAAGACACCATAGTGTCTTATATTGTATCATAGATGCTTCTAGTCCATTGTCTTTGATACCTGCATAAATAGCAGATACATTTCGTTTGTTTCCAACAATTCGAAGACCTTCAGACGTATCCACGCATAGCTTAGAAAAACACATTGTGTTAGCCTCTGCCAAGATCTTCTGTCCTATTGCAAGAGTGTCAGTAACATGAGCAGGAGCCTTAAGAGGTATTTCCAGAGGTATTATGTTATCTATACGGCCTAACATATCCAGATTCCATGGCTCGAGTATAGTCTCTATAGTGGATTCAACGGACCAGATTTGAAACAGAGCATGCGAAGCCTGGTATGATCGCAGAAGACATGCCATGTCACTAATTGTTGCGGTACCGAGTTCTACTCGTCGAAATAGACGCGATGTATCATAAAGACTTCGCAGATGTCGTTCTGTTTCATCGCGTCCTGTAAACCGGTATGCATCAATCCGTGTTCGGAGTTCACCAATATCTGTAATAGGTCGAATAAGACGTGCTCGTAGTAGACGTTTACCCGCAGCTGACCGACAAGTGTCCATTAAGTCTAACAGACCTTGTTTTTGACTTTGATTTTGATTTTGACTATATAAAATACCTAGTTGTTCAAGTGCAGAATTACCTAGACGGACTTCATCCGTTGGTAACCATACAAATGGTTCTGCCAGATTTTTCAGAAGAGATGGCACGTGTTCTTTTGCAAACTCCATTAGATTAGATAGACACCGGCGGGCCTGCGGTAATCGATGTAGGTTGGAAAGTGCCTGTTTAGACCAGTATTCTGCAAGACAGGCCTCTTCTAATGCAACAGATGCCGGTCCCAGACAACGTACATGTACGAGACTACACAGAGATTTTAAGGTATCAATGAGCGAAGTGCCGTCTGTCCAAATCACAAGTTCTGATGGAGGATAGGCACATAAGAATTGCTGAAGTCTGTCACGGTCAGCACCTTCTACTACACGGAATAAACCTGTAGATGCATCAAATGCAGCTGCAGCCCAGTACCGGTTTTCAATAACAAGACCAATAAGACACCGATCTTTATTTTCAACATACAGACCTGGACTTGAAATATGTTCGACAGTACGAGATTCTACAGAACCGGTACTACTCTTATTTTGAGTAATAACAACAACAGTGAATCCGGCACTGACCAGAATTTTTTCGTACTTGGCTAGTGCATGTTCTGGGAATCCACCAAAAAGTGATTGTTCATCTTTTGAGACCGGTGCAGTAGAAAGACTGAGTTGACATACATCTGCTAGTATCCGAATGTTAGACCGAGTAACTCCTGTTGTCAGATTCTCGATATCATAGATTTCGAAGAATCCGCCGACTTGATAGAGTACGGCTACCCTAGGTCCGTATTTTTCTACATAAGTGGTCCATACATCAAAATATTTATTATACATTGGTTTTATTTTACCAGACATCTTCTTATATTAGTATACGTTCCGTTTAAGTTGGGCCTCTGTTTGTTCCCTGTGTGTTTTTAGTGTGGTCACGTGCGAATCCAACCAGGTCCACCAGGCCTCTCGCTCCTCCTGTGTCTTGAGTCTAGTGGGCCAGAATGTACGTTTACCATTTTCACAGGCCCGCCAGCCAAATACGTAATCAACATGATCTTTTGGAAGTCCACTTTCCATGTAATATTTCCACCGCCTTTTATTATCAGATCCGAGAAATTTATTGGTAGCATGCGAGCACTCCCAGCCACTCCATGAATTTATTGGTTCACGTGGAATTTTCCAACCTGTTTCCTCTTTTGCATATAGTTCTCCTGACTTAGGAGTCCGTTGTACAGTATATGACTCGGATACAATTGACTCGTAGATATCTACCGGCAGATCTTTCAAGTCTACGCAGTCTTCTATAGAAACATTGGCACCCATATTGATTATGACATATTATGTCATGATATATGTCATTTTTATACTTATACAAGTTGCCCTTTCATCATTCTAACATCTTTCATCAACATTTTTAACAAGGATACAGGGAGTTTAGCAGCTGCTTCTTTGGTATAAATTTTAGATGCTACAGCAGTAGCACGGACTTGTTCATCCGTCATAGTATCAATATCTGTTAGAACTTTGCGACGTCTAGTCTGGGTTTTTGGAGAATTATCAATAACCATTTGAATACGTTTTGCTCGGAATGTTTTACGAATAACGGGTTTGGCTATTTTTGTTTTTGGAACCAGAAGAATCTTGGGTTTTGCCGGGGCCAATACAACTTTGACAGGTATTTGTTTTACTTTTTTATCCAGAACAGACTCAGACTCAGACTCAACCTTAGGCTCAGTCTTATCTTTTTCTACGACAGCCGTATTAGTGTCAGTCTTACGAGTCCGTCTCCTTCGTTTCTTACCAGTCGACACAGTATCCATTGTAACTTCTTTAACATCTTCAGGCATAACCTATTTAACTCCATGAAAATAACACAAAGTTGACCGGTCCAGATTTAAGGTTATCACGAATAATGGCCACAAATATATATCGTAATTTGTTAGAATTGTACTTCAATCAACATGATAAACGACAAATTGTTTATCATCAGATTTCCTCGTTTAATCATTTCATGACCGCCGAAGTTTCTCAAAGTATTCTAAGGTCTTGTCCCATCAAAGTCAGTGGTTCTCCTGACTTGAATCTTACCGGTACAACCAGAGCTGCTGCGGGTACAGCCGGTACAGCTATTCGTGTATCCATAGAAGGAGCAGAAGATAAGACTCCTGTTATCTCTGACACTCCGCCACGCGAAGTAGAGGTCTGTGTAGAATTTGCCAATGTCCAAATCCGTAAACCCACAATTTTCGAAAATAACGGTGCTGTAACACCCATGTATCCTAATGATGCCCGTCTTAGAAATATGACGTATGCAGCACCAATCTATACTGATATTATTGCCACTTACACAATGAAGACTACCGGCAAAGATGGTACAGTTATTACTGAGACCAAGAGACGTACTCTGCCTCATGTT
>Ga0214923_10000986_pt1 | contig 41501 bp, 38 predicted proteins | sample LL1510_MetaG_FD_177993 | JGI IMG/M metagenome (GOLD analysis project Ga0214923, IMG submission 177993) | Freshwater microbial communities from Lake Lanier, Atlanta, Georgia, United States - LL-1510 | ecosystem: Environmental > Aquatic > Freshwater > Lake | place: USA: Georgia | collected... | reverse complement strand
GTCCTTCTACACCAAGTCCTCCTACACCAAGTCCTCCTACACCAAGTCCTCCTACACCAAGTCCTCCTACACCAAGTCCTCCTACACCAAGTCCTTCTACACCAAGTCCTTCTAAACCAAGTCCTCCTACACCAACGCAATATAAATTACAATGTTCCGGATGTTCCATAGAATTAAATTGAAACTTTTAATGAAATATTTTGTAATTACAAAATATAATATGGTTAGACATGATATTTTATGCACTGTAAAAGGGAGTTATTCGGAATTATTCAAATTATGGTCAGTATATAAACAAAACTACGGTAATATGCTATATTTTTCGCCTATTAAAAATTTTATTATATCATCATATTCTCTCTATTTTTTTACTTTATATGATAAAGAAACTTTGAATGTAATAGCAAGTTGTTCTGTCGATAAAATCTCAGATGAAGAGGATCTAGAGATATGTAACGTTTTTGTGGAAGAAAGTTACCGTGGTAATAACTATTCTGTTTTGTTAATCTTAAATGTCTTGTTATTTTTGGAACAAAAATGTTCCAAAAAAACTTATGTTCAAATAAGGAGCAGTATTTTAAATTTTGCTGCTTTCTATTGTTATAGAAAAGTATTTGGAGAACATACATTTGAAGATAATGATTTTTTTTACTTTGATGCGATTGTAGGTACAATGGAATGGATAAAACAATAACTTAAAGGTTTTTATGTTTAGTATAAATGATTTTTGTTTTTATTGTGGGTTGTGTATGTGGAATTTATATATATTATTTATGGAAAAATTAGTGGTATTTATATTTGAGAAATTTTAAAACTGACTTTTTGTTAAATTGAAATTAAATGATTTGTAATATAGAAATTGTATAGTTCCAGAATTCAATGTTAGAAAGACTTCCTTTGGATATTAAAAACAAAATTATCACATACGGTATCACTGAGTATCCTTGTTTAAAGGAATTACAACACACCGTAACCCGTTATATCTATATTAAGATACAAGATTCCTTTCACGTACTCGGTGATGAACTTTTGTACGAGGAGTACAACGATGTATGGTATTCTCTTCCAGTTGAAAATAGACAGAAACTCTTAAAGTTTGATATGAGGAGGGAAATTGATCTATGCAGATTGGAAGGTTTCCAATATAATTGGGAAGAACCTTCCTGTATATTCGTTTTGGATACAGTGGATTTCTTCATTTCTGCGATGCAGAAAAAAAGAAATTTCAAAAATATAGAATTCTCTACACAGGATGGTAAAGAATTTATCCATATAAATTCAAGAGCTTACCGGATCATCATAGTAAATTAAATTTTAATAAAGTAGTATATTAACTTAACCTAATTTGTAATTTTTTATTGTACGAATAGTACGAATGTAACCTCCACAACTACTTGAGTGAGTGGAGGAGGATTGACAGAAGACAATACAACTATACCAGAACCAGGATCAATAGCGTTATTCATTAGTGTTACATATTGATATCCAGCAGTCGTTGATACATTAGTAGAAGCAATATCAATTAAAGTACCCAAATTAATATCGGGTGTTTGAGTTATGTTTGTAATAGTATTCAATACTTGTGCAGAAGTATAAACATTACTAGTAGCAACTAAATCAGTCGCTATAAGATTATAAGTTCCAGGCGCATTCCATCCCAACCAAGTAGGATTAGGTGGTGATTCAGGATTTACTCCCCAGGATAAGTTTTTCAGATAAATTTTGGATATACTAGCTCCAGCTGGTAATTTGAGAGGTTTTGAAGTATTTAATACGGCTTGTTGATTTTGATAGGTCACCGCAGATTTATCATATAAAATATGTGACGTACCTGACGGATCTCCATTATTTATAAATGCATATCCTGTAAGTTCAATTACATTACCAAGTGAATGTTTATTTCTAATAGCTTCAGTCGTATTTAGTCCGATACCATTATATATAGTTCCCATTTATTAATTATTAATAAAAAATTTAAATTTTGTTATTGTTTCAGATTATTAATATCAGGGAGATCATCCAAATTTATATCTGGACCCTTCATTTTCTTTTTCGGTTGACTATCTTGGGTAGAGTTATTAGTATTAGCTTTATTCATATTATTTATAGCATTTAGAATATTTGAACCAGTGTTTTTCATAATCATTTTACCAACAACGAAAAATGCAGTATTTATTATCATTAGAAATATGAGTCTAACTTCAACAGGCCATTTTTTTCCACTAGGTACATAAGATTTTTCTCCTATTTCAACAAGTAGTTTTTCGTAGCTCGACATTGAAATTATTTGCTGTTGAGTATAACCTTGCATATCGAAATGTAACCATTTTCCAAGTGCATACTCTATTACCATAAAAGCACCAATCATATATTTTTTATAATTTTCGACAGAATTATCCAAAGATAAACGTCTTACTGTATCATCATATGACTTTTTCATTACATTGAGATCCGAGTGGATACTATACTCTGGTATTTGTTGATCCTTATAAGATTTTTTTAACAAATCAAACTTGAATAACATTTCTCGTTTTAGATCTTCATCATCCGTATTTATTCTGGAGATATCAGGTAATTCTTTTTTTATTTTAGCAAGACCTTGTTGTTCTAATTGACTTAAAGTCGGTAAAGCTGTCCTAGCTCTGCTTCTTTTGTACTCATCAAACTTGGAATCTTCCTTTTCTCTGCTGTATTTATTATTGTAAGTTTTAGTTGCATTTGATGAAGATAATATACTTTGCAACTTATTAGAAAGGTCTTCGGATGGATCATTTTGTTGAGTTGCAGGTGAAGTTTTTTCCTCAATTTCATTTTCGGATTGTAAGTCATCTATTTTTTTATCCTTTTCGTCATCGGAATTTTCTATATAATTATCATCCTTGATTTTATCATTGAACTCATAGTTATCAGAATCATATCCTTCCTTGTAGATAGGTGAAGATTTATTAGATTTAGACTCTATTGAGTCGGCTGATTTTGTTATTTCTTTTTCTTCTGTAGTTTCATTTTGATATGTTTTTTGATTTGAAGGTGAACTCTGAGAAAACGCAGAATATGAAGGTGGTACATAGTCCTTATTAATAAGAGACTGTTGTATTTTGGTTTTATTTTCGATAAGTTCCAAATATAGTTGTTCACAATGTGGAAAACTCTGAGGATAGTCGATAAATTTTTTCGAATTTGGAATTAGATTTACGACAACATTTAATTGTGGCATATTTAAAGATGGTGATGTATCAACTTTAATATGATAAATTGAAATAAGAAATCGAATAATATTTTTAAATCAAACTAAAAAATGGAAGAAAAATATCAACAATTAGAACATAGAGAACATATTTATACATTACCTGATACTTATATAGGTTCTATTGAACATACAAAACAGGATGTTTTTATCTATAATCACGAATCCGAAGTCATGGAACTAAGAAATATTAATTATGTGCCAGGATTTTTTAAAATCTTTGATGAAGTACTTGTTAATGCGACAGATCATAGACAAAGAGATGCATCTGTCAGGAATATAAAAATAACTTTCGAAAAAGGTTTGAAACCTATTACTGTAATGAATGACGGTAATGGAATAGATATATGTATCCATCCTTCGAGAGGAATTTATATACCGGAACTTTTATTCGCGCATCTTTTAACCAGTACGAATTACAATCAAAACGAAAAAAGAACCACTGGTGGAAGAAATGGTTATGGTGTAAAAGTTACGGGTATTTTTTCGGAGTATTTAATTATTGAGACGGTAGATGTACAAAGATCTCTTAAATATGTGCAGAAAATGCATTCTAATAACAAAGTTATAGATCCTCCAAAAGTCACAAAGTTTTCTGGAAAACCATATACTAAGATAACTTTTCTTCCAGATTATATCAAATTTGGTTTAAATGAAGGAATTACAGATGATATTTTCAGTTTACTTGAAAGAAGGGTTTATGATACAGCAGCAATAACACCTGATGATTTGTCGGTATATTTGAATGGTAGTAAACTCAAATTTAAATCACTCGAAAAATATATCCAAATATGGTTACCAAATGATTTTAAACAAAAGGTTTTTTTTATTCGTGAAGAGAGATGGAATCTGGGTATAGTATTATCTCCTACACGGGAGTTTATGCAAATGTCATTTGTCAATGGTATTTGGACGATGAAAGGTGGTAGGCATGTTGATTATGTATTGAATCAATTGATAGACAAAATTAAGAGTAATCTCTCTAAAAATACCAGAACAAAAAATAAAGTTATAAAACCGTCGCAAATTAGGGAAAATATTTGGATATTTTTAGATTGTACTATTGAAAATCCAGCTTTTACTTCACAGACTAAAGAAGAAATGTCGACCAAAGTTTCTCAATTTGGTTCGTGTTTTCAAATAGATGAAAAAGTTGTGGACAAGTTTCTGAATTATAAAAGTTCAGACGCTGATTCATTTATGGAACGTATTATGGAGAAAGATAGAGAAAACTTGGATAAACAGATGAAAAAATCCGATGGTACTAAAAAGAGTATAATTAAGGGTATATCAAAACTAGAGGATGCGTTTTTAGCTGGTACAAAATATTCCGGAAAATGTACTCTTATTTTAACGGAAGGTGATTCAGCAAAGTCTTCTGTCATATCAGGACTGAGTGTATTTGGAACCAAGTTTAGGGATACTTATGGTATATTTCCTTTAAGAGGAAAGTTTATTAACGTTCGAGATACAGGTTCTGATAAAGTATCCCAAAATGAGGAAGTTAAAAATATTAAAACCATACTCGGGTTACAACAAGGAAAAGTGTATACTGAAGATAATATTAAAGAGCTAAGATATGGTAGTATTGCGATAACTACGGATCAGGATTCAGATGGTTCACATATTAAGGGACTTTTATTGAATTTTTTGCATTTTTATTGGCCATCTTTGTTAAAAATAGATGGTTTTGTAAAAGCTTATATTACTCCAATTGTGAAGGGTTTCAATGGTAATCAGACAACCATGTTTTATACTCTTAAGGATTATGAACAATTCAAAAATAACTTAATTTCAACTGATAAATGGACTTTTAAATATTATAAAGGATTAGGTACATCATCCGCAAAAGAATTTAAAGAATATTTTAAAAATCTATCGGATATTACGGTAAAATACAAATGGGATACAGATAAAGATCTTATAATGGCTTTTAGTAAAACTATGGCTAATAAGAGGAAGGAATGGTTACAAAATTATAATCCAGATGATACTATAGACTACATATCATCTCAAGATATGAAAACTGTTCAATTATCTTCATTTATACACAAAGATCTGAAACATTTTTCTAATTATGATAATTACAGAAGTATACCTAATATAATGGATGGATTAAAGCCATCACAGAGAAAAGTTTTATACGGTATACAACAAAAGATCGGTACTAAATTACAAAGTGAAATTAAAGTTGCTCAACTTGCTTCATATGTAAGTGAACAAACACATTATCATCATGGGGAAGTTTCACTAGAACAAACTATCATTGGTATGGCTCAAGATTTTATGGGTAAAAATAATCTACCACTTTTACGTCCAATTGGACAATTTGGTTCTATTTTGCATGGAGGAAAAGACCATGCACAGTCTAGGTATATATTTACAAGTCTAATGAAATATACAAATACGATATTCTGTGATAAAGATAGTCATCTTTTACAGTACAACATTGATGAAGATAAGAAAATAGAACCAGAATTATATTACCCTATCATACCAATGGTATTAATTAATGGTTCTGATGGTATCGGTACTGGTTATTCTTCATCAGTACCATGTTTTGATACATCTGAAATTATAGAGTCGATTATGCAAAAAAATATGGGCAAAGATTTTAAAGATCAATGGAAACCTTTTTACAAAGGCTTCAAAGGTGTTATTGATTATAGCGAAGATACTTTAAAGTTTTTAGTCCGAAGTAAGTATTCGATTGATGAAAAAGAAAATACTCTGTATATTTATGAACTACCAATTGGTGTATGGACACAAACTTATAAGGATTTTTTGGATGTACAACAAAATTTGGGAACTTTGACTTATGTCGATAAAAGTACAGATATAGACGTACATTTTGAAATTAAGTTGCAAAAAAAATATAGCATCGATGAGATTGAAAAAACATTCAAACTGAATGGGAAGATATATTTAACCAATATGTACCTGTATAATGAAAATAGAGAAATACAGAAATTTCAAAGTGTACGAGAAATATTGGAATATTTTTATCAAAAAAGACTCGTAATGTATATAAAAAGAAAAGAACTTATTCTCCAGAAATATACAGAACAGTTAGAAACATTAACCGAAAAAATGAAATTTATAAGTTTGATACTTGAAGATCCATATATTATATTTCGAAAGACTCGTGATGTGATTAAGAAAACCCTACTTGAAAAAGGGTTTACTAAGTTGGATACTTTATTGTCTATAAGTATATCGCAGTGGACTGATGAAAAAATATATAATCTATCTGAAGAAATTGGTGAGATAGAAGAAAAAAAAACCGAACTCGAGTCAAAAACACCCGAATCATTGTGGAATGACGATTTGGAATACTTGAAGCTCATGATTTAGTTTGTAATGAGTGTAATGTAGATCTTACTTTTTCCAGAAAAAAATCAGACTTTACATCGACAAATGCTGTGTAGTACCATTCGAAGTTTTCAATAAACTCGCCAACTGCTCCATTAAATCCAAATTTTTGTAATAGTTTTAAAGAATCTTTATTAACATCCGAAGCTATATATTTTTGTTTTGTTCTTATCGCATAAATAAAACAAACCATTCTCAAGTATGTCGATAATCCTTTTCTTCTATATTTAACTGCCGTACATGATAAATCGAGACCTATATATGGTTTTATATCTAGTGATGTGGTATTGCAACTAAAAAATAAGTAACCAGCTAGTTCATTACTTTCTTCTTGATAAATCAATAGACCAGGATTTCGAAAAACTGAAACCATACAGTCGCTTTCTATGGAGGAAAATTCAGTCACGGTATCTTTATGTATTTCTTCATTATACTGTTTTATTATGTATCCACGTGAAAGTAGCAATAGATTAATGTCTTCAATACATGAGCTTAATATATGATGATTCATTTATTTATAAGGGTTTTTTACACATTTTACACATAATATAAATACTAAATACCCATTTTATAAAATGGATTGTGCTATCTGTATAGAACCTTTTAATAATTCGAATCGCAAAAAAATAAAATGTGATTTCTGTGAATTTGAAAGTTGCAGTCAATGTGTTAAAAAATATATTCTTGACGTTATGGAATATGCACATTGTATGAATTGTCGAAAACTATGGGATAGAAAACTAGTTTTACTCAAACTTGGTCCCACTTTTCTTGATAAACAATACAAGTCAAAAACCGAAAACTTGCTATTTGAAAAAGAAAAAGCAATGTTACCAGCTACGCAAGTTTATGTAGAAAGAGAGATAGAAGCCGAAAAAATTAATGAAGAAATAAAATCGTTGGAGGAAATTATCAGAGGTATTCATATATCTATAGATACTCTATTACAAAAGAGAAATGACCTACTTGATATCAGAAATACCAATGTTGAAAGAAAGAGATTTATAAAACCATGCAAAGCTGAAAACTGTAAAGGTTTTTTAAGTACACACTGGAAATGTGGTATATGTAATAAATATACTTGTAACGAGTGTTTAGAGATCAAAGAAGATGATGAACATAAATGTGAACAGCATAATTTGGAATCTGCAAAACTTATTATGCAAGAAACAAAAAACTGTCCATCTTGTGGGGTAAATATATTTAAAACAGAGGGATGTGATCAAATGTTTTGTACACAATGTCATACACCATTTAGTTGGAAAACGGGTAAGATTGAAACAGGAAATGTACACAATCCACACTATTTTGAATGGCTAAGGAAAAATAACAAGTCTATCAGAAATCAGGATGATTTTCAATGCGGACGAGAAATAAATAACTTGTTTTCTTCGGAATTGACGAAATACTGCAGAAACATATTCGATATACAAAAACCCACCATACAATACTACTTATTGGATATTTGCAGATGTGTCATCCATGTAAGACATGTAGATATACCTAGATTCACGATTCATTATTATCAAGATAATTTGTCATTACGTAAAGAATATATGAGAGATTTAATAACCGAGGATAACTTTAAAAGAATGATACGGATACGAGATACAGAGAGACAAAAGAAAAATGAAATATCTCAAGTTTTAAACATGTTTGTAACTTGCTCAACTGATATTCTTTTCCGATGTTTGGAAGAGTTAAAAGAAATCGATAAAAATAATAAATCTATAAAAATACCATTCCTAAATTATCTCCAACATTACAATGGAATCATTCTTAACCTTGAAAAATATAGAATAGAACTTAATGAGTTACTTGAATATTCAAATCAATGTTTATCAGATATCTCAAAAACATATAAATGTAAACTCTACAAAATGGATCATAAATTGGGAATAAATTGAAAAATAATTTTGACATCATTATAATGTACAACAAATCAAAAATGGATCATAAAGATTTTATTTTTTCAGAATTGGAAAAAATAAAACAAAACATTTTGAACACAGATGAGATTACCACATATTTGGGTTATATAGAAACCCTTAGAGATATTAAAATAAAAGTAGATGAGATTCTTATGATAAATTTTGCAGAAAATCCTACCGTACATCAAAAAGTTATCGACGAAAAAATTAAAAACATCCAAGATATGATATTACAGTATCATGATCCTACCTTAGTCCAATCAAATCAATCACCAAATGATAATACTATATATCATATATATAATGACTTTTCAGTAACCCAACAAAAAGGTGGTTATGCATATCTACAGCGCAATGAGATTTTGATTGAAAAACCGATTTATATAAAAGACCTAAAAAGTAAACTTGTTTTTCCTTGTTCTTCATATGCGATCATGACATTACCAAATATTTATAGAGTTTTAAAAGAAGTTAAATTATTGAAGACTTTTTTCGTCCATTTGTGAGTTAATACTACCCATTAATCCATTTAATAAACCACCCATTTCAGGTTGATCCTTTGTTATTGTTCCAACCATATTTTGAACTACTGATAACATTTTAGATACATCTAATTCTCCCGAGCTAACTTGATTATTCATGGAACTTATCAGATCCGTAAATACACCCGATGACATTATACTACCGATAGCTTCCATAGGATTCTCATTGTTTACGTCTATATTTTTTTCAACCTTTTCAATAATATTTGTCAAGAAATTTGTTTCATTAGATGAATCCAAGCTCTGTTTCAAAATTTGTTTAGCTCTTCCGGTTGAATCAACTAGAGCGCTTATAGTAAGTATATGCTGCCACATAACCTTCTTCTGATCGTTATCAGCAAGTCTAAACAGATCTTTCATATTTAAATGAACTTTTTCCGAATAAGATATCTTGCCTTGTAGAGTTTGAAAATTTTTGGAATATATGCTTTCTCTATTTGTAATGCACCAATCCATAAAACATCTAACATGTTTTTTTATGGCGAATTCATGGGAAAATGTCGTTTTTTCAATTAGTTTATGGTATAATCTTAATGCTTTACTTTTTGAACCGAACTCTTCATACATAGCCATTACAAAAGAATGTATACTTTTAAAACATAACACATAGTTGATATTATTAGAGTCATTTTCAATTTTTGGTTTATCTACTTTTACGGCTTCAGACGTAGTTATTTCGTCTGAAACCGTGTTCGATTGTTCTGTATCTTCTCCACCTAAATTTTTTTTTATATCTTTTGTATTTAATTGGGGATCCATTTTTAGAATATATCAATTACTGTTTAAATAAACAATAATATCTTCTACCTCATATATAAAATCCTCAGGATTTTTATCCACTTTAAATTCTTTTTTTAATGAATTTAGATTCATATTGTTATGACTTTTACCATATATAATTAAAACTTCAACTTCTTCTATTGTCTTATTGAGATCATCATTCAAATTTAAATTTTCATCCATTTATTTTTATATAATTTATGTAAAAATAAATTATATAAAAATAAATGATATCTTACTCTGGTATTACAAATTATGGAAAATCAAGTCTACCATCTGTGGAAAGCTGGGGGACAAATAATAATATTTTACGAGATCCACCCAGAAGTATAACAACCAGAAGAATTGATAAAGTGTCAGAAACTTCAATCATAGAACAAGAGCAACAAGATAGTAGCAACAGAATCGCAGAATCTATTTTACAATTTCCAAGAGGAGTAAATCCCATGGTTTCTGTAAACTACGGTAGTAATGGAGGTGGTTACAAATCAGGTGGTAGCACAGTTCCTGTTTTTAACTCCACTGGAGTCCAAATCGGAACCAATTTTATGTCTGGAAATGTGCAAGCAAAACTACCCTATCGTATTATGGAAGGTGGTGCTTTTAGACCTCCTATCCAAAGACCACAAGATCTCCTACCTCTTTCTAGATTACCCAGGAATAATACATACGTAGATCCTATTGCTTATAAACCTGATTTCACAAAAAAAATTTTATGCCAAGGATCCGCAAAAGATTACAGGAATGTTAAAAATGGAACATTACAGGTATCGAGTAATCCAACCAAATGTCAACCTGATTATAGTAAACAACTTCATGTAAAAGGATCAGCAAAAGATTACAGAAATGTTAAAAATGAAACATTACAGGTATCGAGTAATCCAACCAAATATCAACCTGATTATAGTAAACAACTTCTTGTACAAGGAAATGCCAAAGATTATAGATCTGTTAAAAATAATATACTCGATATAAAAATTCCAACCATAAAAATTCAAAACATTGAACGTCCTATACCTATAAATGTAAATCGAAATATTGTACATACAAAACTCAATACTTCTGTTCCTTCTATTAAAACTCAAAATATACAAAAACCACAACTCTTATCCACCAAGGGTAAAATTAATGAAATGACCCTGAAAAAATCCACCGAAGTTGGAAAAGTTCGAAACGTTCAGCGACCTGTTCAGATATCTGTCATTCATAACACCAAGGAGAATGTTTTGAAACCATCGGCTCAATCAGTAAAACTTAAAAATATACAAAAACCAGTCATTGTTTCTGTAAATCACACCACAAAAGATATAATAAATACGTCAGCTTTATCGAACAAGATTTTCAATACAAATGGTAATTACTCCACAAAGTATACTGATTACACTGTAAAGAATCCGATGCATATATCGGCAGATGCTGGTCATACTCAAAATATATATAAAAAGGTAGTTGATAGTAAAGTTTCGAATAATTTAAGATTATCTTCGCAAAGACCAAACAATATTCCTGTATCATCAAATATAAAAGAAAGAGTGACTAAAAATATTTCTCATAATTTTAACACTAAAAAGATAAAGAATAATATCAACATTGAGATACCATCTATTATATCTCTAAAATCTATCGAAAATCCAAATAATAGCAAAGTTTTCAATAAAAAGATACATCCAACACTTGAGAGAGGTAAGATAGATCCATTACCCACTATTCCTTTATTGGATAGAAATACGAATAATGGTGAGATACGAACAAAAGACAGACATATCGCACAAAAAATAAGAGAAATGCAAAATTTTTCCCAATAAATAAAGGAAATGTATTTAGTGACAAAAGATGGAACTGAAATCAAGAAAAATAGTCTTATGGAACATTTTTCTATTGGACACCAGCATATTGCATGGTATACTTGGGTTGGAATTTTGGCTCTCGTTATACTTATCGTAGTATTAATAGTTATCATGTTAAAAAAGAAACGACGATAAACAGTTTTATAAACAAGTTAGATCTTAATTCAATTATAAAACTTTAAATAACAGTTATATCAACTATATCTAGATATGTATTGAGAACAATGGAATTAAGAACGATTTCTTTTTTTTCATCCAGAAATTGACTAACATACCTATTTGCATTTTCGATTATTTCCAAACATTTTTCTTGATTATTATCACACCATTTTTTCTTGTCCAATAAATCTCCGAAATCATCTTCCAATGGTATAAAATGTACCCAAGGTTTTAATCGAGACTCCAAGAACCAACTTTCGATACATGGGCGTGGCATCAATACAACAGAATTCGATGCTAATATCCATTTTAAATTCGATGCAACGTCTGCACCTTCTAAAGATATTATATATTTGTATGTCAAAAGTTCGTTATAATCCATTTTGGGTTTTATATATTTTTTATGATCACTTTGTATTGACAAATTATAGTTCCCTACTAAACCCAAATCTATCTCATCTGATTTATCAAACCATTTTTCCAACAAAATCACCCTGGAATGTTTTCGAAATTTTCCAAAATATGGATGTTTAAATTTATCGAAATCTTTTCCGGTTGGTGCTCCTCTCCATACTACGGTTGATTTTTTTTTTTCAAAAAGTATTTTTTCACAAAGTTTTTGTATATCCCGAATCATTCCATAGTGTATATCATACTGTAACCTAAATATTATCGAGAATGGTGTTTCTTTGCTTTGTCCATCTATATGTCTCGCTTTTGATAAAGTTGGGTTTTTATGCCATATAAATGAGTCCGCATTACATCCCAATCGTAATATTCCATTTTCGATCAATCCTTCCATAATTTCAAAGTCATATTTTTCAGCGTATTTCCAAGTTGATTGTTTTGTAAACTTATTATAAGTTGAGAAATAGTACTTACTTTTTGGATCGAACGAGATAATCATAAAACCTTCATCATTAACACACATTTCTGTTGTATTTACGACATCTTTTTCGTGTACATTAAATTTAATTTTTTTTCCAGATTCTTTATATGGTTTTAAACTTTCCAGATAAAGATTTAATCTTTCCTTATCATCATTGTTAAGTAGATCAATAATTCTAAAATATTCGGAAAAAAGTTCTTTTTTATCCAGTTTTTTTCTATACTTACTCGAAGTATTTCGGAGAATTATAAATATCAATATCATAAGAATGAATACAAGTATGGTAAATAATATCATTTTCTTTATTTATTAGAATTTTAAACACACTATTTTTTAAATTGTTTTTTTTTACAATCATTTAAAGTTTAAAAATCAATGTTCAAGTATTTACAAGTGTGTTTTGATGAAGATTATTATTGTGAGAAAATACAACCGTATTATTCTATTAGAAATGAGTCCGAAGTATTTGTAACTGTAGTTACTTACCCGCGAGATTCCACTATTACAGATATTTCCATTTTTTCTGAAAAAGAATGGAATACCCTTTTACTTATAAGTGAGAAGTTTGAAGACGAATCAAATAAAGCGAGTTGGTACTCTGATTGGGAATACCAACAAGTTTCTAAAAAAGTTAAAAGTTCCATTTACTTTTTAAAGGACAAGTGTCAGTTTGCCGAAAATGGATTTAAACATTTGAGAACTCACAGGGGAACTAAACCAGATATATTAGATTACATACTCGATAATTCAATTAACAATCCTATTACTACGAATAAATTTAGAGAATGGGTAGTAAAATCGTGGGATATTATCGAGGAGAACTTGAGAATCTTAGTTGAAGAATAATAAATTGAAATTTTTAAAATTGTTTGATGAAACTCTTAATATTCAAAACAAAATGCAATCTGTATTCGAAATTATCAATACCCCCGGAATCGTTATTGAAAATGTTGAAAATGATGACGATGACTTTCCTACTATGATCACTTTACGAAGAACTCATAAAGTATTTTGCAATTATTGTCCTAATATATGGGGTACTGTATTATACGGGGGAAATGGAAATAGAGTTTGTTTTAGATGTGAGTATGAAATTGCGAAAGAAGTGCGCAGACGAGAAAAAAATATCAAGATTATTTCAGATACAATTGAGAAGAAAAAGTTGTTCATGAACAGATTATTGACATTGGAATGCATCCTTGCAGAGTTTTTCAGACACAATTAGCAGATACATTATCATTTTTTAGACAATCCAGTAAATAAACACGAAATAAACACGAAAAAAACACGAAAAAAACACGAAAAAAACACGAAAAAAACACGAAAAAAACACGAAAGAAACACGAAAGAAACACGAAAGAAACACGAAAGAACACGAAAAACTCTAAACCAGCCACGTACGGACGTGAGAGTTCAAAGCCTCTATAGATCGGTGATGAGAGTTTTTAGATAAACATACGAAACAGATTTTGTAAATTGAAATTTACAAAATCTTATATATCCATGTTTAAACGAACATGGAACAACCAGTTGGGACTACTTGTCAGAAAATCCTCTTAACCGGTAAAAACAAAGGAAACATATGCGGTAAAAAATGTTCTATAAATTCTCATATGTGCTCCAGACACCAAGAAAGTAAGTTTGAAAATCCTTGTCAAAAAATACTTCTGACCGGTAAAAACAAAGGAAATATATGTGGTAACAAATCTTTTAATGGTACTAGTTTTTGTTCCAAACACCAAGACTGTGTCTTTAGAGAAAATATCCAGTTTCAAAAAAAAATCACGGTGAGCGAGATCTATAAATTGTTCGGAAGTATTGGTCGAGATGCTTATTTAAGCAAAGAAGTCAAGGATTTTTTGGAAAAGGAATCTGATAAGTATAACACCATTCAAGAAATGGAACCCCTTATTACAAGAATGTATCAAAATGCGAAACAAAATAAGCGTATCACTTTACGATTAGATGACATACCCATCGATAAAAATACGGATGACGATTTTTTGGATGATGTAATTGCGGAAAAATCCGAGGAAAATGTAATCGATCCAATTCCAAACTTGTCACCTGTATTCAACCCTTACTCTCCATCATACGGAATAATTGAAAAAGTAGATTCAAAAGATCCTCCAAATATTCCCAAGATGGATGAGTATTATCCTAAAGAAGTTGTACCCGAACCACAACGAAAATTTAAAAAGAAATCATTTAAAAAGCCCTTGATCGAAATCAAGTAAATAGGGGGATCGAAAACTAAATAAATTGAAATTTTTAAAAATGAATCGAGAGACTTTTAATATTTTAGATAGTATGTTAAGTAAAATTAGGTGTATTGATACTCAAGTCCTTGATCTGATTTTGGATTATCACATGCAGTTAATCAAAGAGCAAGTTATACGAGAGCTCTTGAATTACTTACAGAGAAGACGATTTTATCACGATATTGTAGAAACTTGTATATGGGAACGCCCCAATCGTCCTGTTTTGGTCTACACTCGTGTTACTTACGCGGAAGAACAAAGGAGACTTCATAATAACAGACGAATGAGTAGACATGATGATTAATACACTTTATACTAACCCAACAACTTAATAAAATGATTTTAACTAACCCAATTGTTTTTCTTCTTACCATTATATATTTTTTATCTTTTTTTCAAACATATCCGCAATCTGACTTCTAGATGGACGGGATTTTTGTATCCTTTCTTCTTCGTCTGCTTTTGATTGTTTCAAAGCCAAGATTTCTAATTGAGCCAAATGTTCTTCACATTCGATATCAATTGGAACTTCAAAGTCTATCTTAACATCGGTTTCGAATAATGAACCATGTTTCAATTCATTATGATTGTGATCCATTAATCGTGTCACATAAAATTCTATACCACCTATTTTTAATAAATCTCCAGTATTAATACAGTACATTGTTGACAAGTAATTCTCCAAAATATCTTTCAAGTCATCCCATTCTGCGTAATGTTTAGTAAGAGATTTTACTCTCAAATATGTTATCTTTTCCAGATCATAAATTTTTTCAACCATAATTTCTGAAAATTCGGTCATTTGTAATTTGTTCAAAGCCCATGATGGAATTATGCATAAATTTTTTTCGTTAGTTGTATCTACCCCACTAAATATCATAGAATGAAAGTGACGATCCGACAAGGTATCTGAGTTTATAGGTGTAACTTTCAGATACAGTGGTTCATCCAGAGCTTCTGATTCTTTCAAATATTCTCTCATCCAGTTGGATGGAATGGCAAATTTTAAAGACGTCTCTAAATTACGATTATACAGTTCCCAACTTACAACAGAAGAAGTATACATCTAGCAGATTTATACAGAGATTTTATATAGTTAAATAAACGGTTTTTATTGGTGGCTTACGATTGATGGTTAAAACTATTTCTCTATCTATCTGGAAGATTTGAGTTGATCGAGGTATATCCATCAGATCACATCCAAAAGAAATTATTACGAGAGAAATTGAAAAAGTTTATTTGCTCTCTAAAATAGAGAAGTATACTCATTGGGGAATTTTTTTGATAAAAACTCATCTATGCGTCTAATTCTTTCGGGCAATAACATCATTGAAATATATTCTCGTAAATTGTTTTTACAAGCATAACATAACTCGAAACTTTTATATGATTGATAGCAATAATTTCTTACACAATCTTTAGAATTATCATATACCGGATCAAACTCTATATCTTTACTTTTCCAAATTACTGGTCCAAATTGTTTATTTTTGCTTTGACATTCATAGTTTAATTTATCCACCCATTTTTGAATATTAGTATCCATTTGCCTTAATATATTATAATTATAAAATAATAATACATACTATTTATATCTGGACATTGGTCTATACTCGTTACATTATTCGTCTTCACTTTTCGGCGAATCATTCAGAAATACCCTTAACCTTGTTTTTCTTTCTACGGTGTTCCACAATGACGAGGAAAACATATCACCAGACTTATTTTTCAAAGAATGATAAAGAACAACTACCACTTTTTTCGCACGCGTCAAAGCTGTATATAACCATTTTTTATCCGCAGGAGAATCCAAATATACTATAATTGCATCTGCTTCACTTCCTTGGAAACTATGACAAGTCACTGCCCAGCCATATTTTACATGGTCTTTATTAACCATTAGACGTACACCCTCCTGGGTACATACATCGTAATCAGTGTCGCTTTCTCCCGCAATTATCCCAAATTGGTTATTGTAATAGTTTTTTTCAAAATTATTGGATGTTATCTTGACTTTGTCTCCCACACAAAACTTATTTTTATCATCATTATGTATCAGAGTATTAATCTTGTCTACAGTCTCATTTCTATATGTAATAATGAATGTTTCCGATATACTGTAAATATTACTAAGTTCTTTATACAAAAATTTTACATATCCAATACATCCACTACTTTTCTCTGGGTTCAGTTCTAATTTGTATATACCAGAGGTGTTTATATCAGTAATAGGTTTGGTCAGATACGGAATAGATGTATGTTTTTTGTGATACATACAATCAGAAATATTTTTTGTCATTTCCAGGTTTTTTGTTCTTTTTTGTTCTGTAAGTTCGATCACGGATTCTGTAGTAATCGAATCAAGTATATCAACAAAAAGATTTCCCCATGTTATTGATGGAAGTTGTTTAGAGTCCCCAACTATTATAAGATGTTGAAAAGATATTTTTTGCAACAAGCTCAAAAATTCTTCGCAACCAAACATGGAAATTTCATCCACAATAACAATATCAAAGTAAGATTTTCCATTTCTTCGTAGTGCGGCAAAAACTTGGATATTGACTTTGGACATTTCTTCCTCTTCACTAAATCTATTTCTATATTTTAACAAAGCTTTATGAGCTATAGATGTCACCAATACAGTCCTTCCAAATCTGCAATGATTTTCGATAATTTTCTCGATGGTGTATGTTTTACCTGTGCCTGCACTACCGATTAAAATGAGAAAATTGTGTGTAAAACTTTTTTGCAAAGCTTTGAACTGAAGATCATTTAATGTTTTTTTCTCGAGTGATGGTATGTTGTTCGGTATTACGATGTACAATTTTCTTAGTTCTTCACTCAATTGTTCTTCGACAAGTATCCTATCAATTAGTTCATTCTCATCATTGATAATTTTAAGTTCTTTTGCAGTTTCAAGTATATTTAAAGATAAGTGACGAGATACCACAGAGCCAGTCTCGGAATGGAATAAATTGTAATAAATCCTATCTCTATCATTCTTCGGAATTCCCAAATAATCGGCAACCGTATTAACGGTTTGTAAACCAAACCCACGAATAATCATAAGATAATATGGTTTCTCTATTATTTCACCCAAAAGAGTTGAATGTTCCAGATCAAATGTATGTTTTTCATCCCAAGACTCAAAATCAGTTTGCTCTAACAATAGCTTTGTTTTAAAATCATTTAAACCTAGTTCGGTTCTTATTTTTTGCCAAAAAAATATTATTCTACTAAGTTCAGATTTTTTTCCAACTAAATGAAATGACTCGGTTTTTAAAACTTTATTTACGAATAATCCATTTTTCTCATCCATTCCTGAGACCATTATCTTCTGTCCGTGTACAAAAGGAAATCTTTCCATGCACCTTAAAATCTTTGTAACCCCGTTTTCAAGATTTAATTTCAACATTAACCGATGTTTGTACGAAAATGTAAAACTGGTTTTTTCAACAACAAAATTAGTAAATTCCTTCTTATCGATAAAAACTGTTCCTTCAAATTTTGACATCATTTTTCCCTGTACTTCTACATGTATTTTTTTTTCAATTTATCTTTATTTTAAAACTGCTGTATCGCGTTTCTCTCGTGATTTACCAACCTAAAAATTTTGGTAATTCCCGATATATGTACTTTTTATATGTTCTTTTTGGGATTTTCCAAATACTGTTATCTATATTTCCACGTGCATTCTCGGATCTGAATCCATTCTACATACAGACTATAAGATTGTATGAACTTCAAGCAGGTAATTTTCTTATAACAAATCTTAATTAAGCAGATTATCTTGCCGATTTTTAGGAACCAACAACTATCCCTTGGCGAAATAAAGTATTAACTTTATTTCTAAATAGTTCCGTAACATTATCATATGTAAGTATATTTTTAATATATTGACGTCCATTGTTACCTATCTCCCCACATAAGTCTAAATTTTCAAAACACCAATTTATGACTTCATTAATATCCGAACAATCGCTTTTTATCGGTATATAATGAACATAAGGTTTTAAATCATCATAATACCATTGCTTAAAAGGGGACATTACTTTAAGAACAACAGAACCAGAATATAATTTCCATCTTAATGCATCCCAACAATTGCTCCATCCATCAATATCAAGAATGAATTTATTATCTGCCATTTCCGCTTGATTAAGTCGGTTCGTATCCATATCTACTGATTTATGTAGTTTATTTTCCTTGTATAATTTATGTAAATAGTTACGGTAATTTGAATTTAGAGAATTAATCGGGTGTCCATTAGATAAATCACCTCTAAATATAACTTTATTTTTCTTTTGATCAAATGTACAGGAAACTTTATCTAATTCTTTAAACCATACATCTTCACGTCTGTCGTGATTTTTTGTATCGATAAAATAAGGATCTGGGACACAAAATGATAAAGGATCGTTTCGAAGACCACTAAACGTAAATATCTGTTTATGCTTATGTAAAATAGGAGTTGTCGTATATGATATATCCTGTATATCTAAACAATTTATAAATTTATCTTTTGGATATTTCATCGGACGTAAACAATGGGATGCATTTATAAACCCATGTGAACCTAGGTGTCCATCACTAAGATCTATTACAAAATGATACTTGACAATATCTTTAAAATTTTGTTGTATTTCTTTTGACCAGTATCTAAGAAAACTTAACAAATACTTCAAAAAATGGGTTTTTTCGGCGGTTTTTTTTAAATTTTGATTATATAAATACATGATATCGTTGAAATAACCTACTCCGCAATGACTAATGGGTAATATTACAAGTTCTGCTTCAAATAATTTGTTGAATTCTTCCAATGAGATAAGTTTGCATTCGAATTCTTTATTTAGATCTATAATGTTATAATTATAATCTCTTTCTATAACGTCTATAGATGGATCTTTAATAAAAAATTTAAGAACCAGTATTAATGCGATAATTACAAACAAACAGATATATATCAATAAAAAACTCATTTATATAATTTATATATCTACTAAATATTTTGTTTCTAAATAATTACGAATTAAACAATTCAACAAAAATTTGTGCTTCTTCTTTTCTTGAAGAGAATTCTAATTTATACACTGCTGGTTTCGTAATTATAACCTGTTTTTTAAGTCTCCCGCTGGAGTCACTAATAGTTATATCATCTTTCCATCTTTTATTCGAGGTTGAAAGATTTTTATTGATATTTACTAATCCCAAAATTTCACAACTTCTTTTACGAAGAACATATGTTCTATTCCAATTAACTACTTAAGTTTTATTTTTTTGTACCTAAAAACCTTTGGACTAATGGATCATCAAATTTTTTTTCAAAAACGAGTTTAGCGATTTGCAACATTTTTTCTTTACTTGAAACGGTCGTTAACTTTTTAATTTTATACTTTCGATACAAAAAAGCTGAGATATCTCTCATACTATATTTACCTTTTGTTAGTTCCTCGTATATTTCAGATGGATTCGAAAGCGCAAGTAAGTCTGCATACTTCCTTTCAAAATCGATTTTTTTATATTTTTTAACCGATTCGGATTCCCCAGAAAAACGTCGATTTGGTATTTCTTCGATATGTAATTTTTTACCGGAAGAAGAATTACCTATGTCCTTCAAAACGATTTTTTTTTCGACTACAAATGTTTTCTTGTCATCTCCTAAAAGGTTGTTTTTTGCAGAATCTACAGCAACAGTCTCATCTGTTTCGTCTCCTAACAGGTTGTTTTTTGCAGAATCTACAGCAATAGTCTCATCTGTTTCGTCTCCTAAAAGGTTGTTTTTTGCAGAATCTACAGCAATAGTCTCATCTGTTTCGTCTCCTAACAGGTTGTCTTTTACAGAATCTACAGCAACAGTCTCATCTGTGTCGTCTCCTAAAAAACTGTCTTTTGCAAAATCAACAGCAATAGTCTTATCTGTGTCGTCTCCTAAAAAGGTGTCTTTTGCAGAATCTACAGCAATAGTCTCATCTGTTTCGTCTCCTGAAAAAGTGTTTTTTGCAGAATCTACAGCAATAGTCTCATCTGTTTCGTCTCCTAAAAAGGTGTCTTTTGCAGAATCTACAGCAATAGTCTCATCTGTGTCATCTCCTGAAAAAGTGTTTTTTGCAGAATCTACAGCAATAGTCTCATCTGTGTCGTCTCCTGAAAAAGTGTTTTTTGCAGAATCTACAGCAATAGTCTCATCTGTTTCGTCTCCTAAAAAGGTGTCTTTTGCAGAATCTACAGCAATAGTCTCATCTGTGTCTTTTACAGGTATAACACTTTTATATTCAATTTCTCTGGACTGTCGATCATTCTTTTCATCTATCTCATCATCTTCTGTCTCACTAACATATTGTTTAAATTTGGATGGTAAAATAAGTGTATTCTCGAGTGATGATTCTAATATATCAAAATAATTTTCATCCAAATACTGACAATCGAAAATAAAAATATTTAATGGAAATATTTTTCTGAAAAAAATGCATAAATCAAATCTGAAAATAGGATCATCTCTTAATTTTCCGACCATTTCATATATATCACTAATATCGGATATTTCGTGCTTTAATTTTTCGGTTTCAGAATCTATATGTACAACTATTTTTTTGGAAGTCCACTCTAAATATTCTTCAACGTTTTTGAAATTTTTATTGAAATTTAAATCGATCTCTCTATCAATTATGGTATATTTATTGTATAGTAATAATCCGAGCACATAGTCTGATACCAGACTATAGCATCGTAAATATAGTTTATTCTTTAGGTTTGACATTTGGTTTTATTAAGTTTAAACAGTTGTATTAAATTAACAATGTATTATTTCTTCAAATTTTCCTTCGACAATTTGATGTGCAATAAGTATAACTTTTGGTATCTGTACGTCTGATATTTGTTCGATGACAATATCAGTTAATTCTTGATCCAAGTTACTTGTACATTCATCCAGTAAGAGAAGAGGAGATTGAAAGACATGTGCAAATGCAAGTATAAAAGCGAGATTTAATCTTGATTGTTCTCCACCGCTTAAATATGAAACATCGCATTGAATACCTTTATACTGGACGTTCAGGTGAATTTGAAATTTTTCGGTTTGATTTGGTGTTTTTTTTTGAGTTGCAAGTTCTATATATATTGGATTTTCAAATATCCGAGAACAATATAGGTTTACCAAGTTTGAAATCTGTTCCATATTTTTTTCGATTATTTCGGATTCAGTTCTAAGAACTAATTGTTTTAATTCTATACATCCATCATATTTTTTTTTTGTTTTAGAGATTTCATACTCAATCTGTGTCAGTCTTTTTTTGTTGTCAATAAAGTTGTTCCATATTTCTAATTCTCTCTTATGATTCTCAAATTTTATGCATTTTTTTTGTAAATCATTATAAAAATCTCTGTCTTGTTCGATTTCTAACATTGTTCTTAAATTTTTATTTTCCACTTCAGATTGAAGAGTAATTAATTCCAAATTCAGTTTCTCTCTCTTGTCTGTATACATTTTTTGTTTCTCTATTTTTTCCAGTTGTTTTAAAAGTTCAGATTTACTCGTATTTTTCAGTATTTTTTCCAAAAGAACTTTTTTTCGTTCTGATTTTTTTTCCATTTCTTTTTCCATTACTTGATTGTTCTGTATATAATTTTTTAACCATAACAAATCTTTTCGGAGACTCTCCACATCATCTGTGATATCTATATTTTTTCCGATAGCATTTTTCTTTTCAAGTAAAAAATCGAAAGACTTCGTTTTTTTCGACATACTTTCTATTTGACTCATCGTATTTTTAAGGAGATTTTTTTTTGTTTCAATATCCATAACAATTAAATCATCCTTATTTTTATCATCAGCTATATACAACTGTCGATCCTTCAACAGTAAAAAAATATTGCAATTTGGACATATGTATTGTGCATCGCATGTTTTTTCAAGACGTGTCTTTTCTTTCTCTAACGAATCCAATTCTTTTTTAAATTGCACAATTGGATCGAGCTGATTACAAATTATGTTATATTCATTTAGAAGAGCTACATCTCTTTCATAATCCATCAAAATCTCGTTTGCTTCTTCTTTTGTATACTTGATCCAAGGTGTATCGATGGATTCTTTGTTTAGTTTTTCAAGTTCATCATGAAATGCTATTTGTTCAAATATGTTTTGTTTACTTAAATTACATAGATGAAGAGAGCTATTTATAGACATATCGGATAGTTCTCTATCATATAATAGAATTTCATTTACGATGTATTCATATCTATGTTTAGAGTATTGAATATCTTGAATATTTTTTTCTTCTATTTTTAGTTCTTCTAATTTCTCAACACAAAACAACTCGGTTACCATAGGATTTTCCATGAACTCAGGACATATGCATTCTTTTATCAGAAATCGCTCAATTTCTAATTTTTTACCGTTTAAAATATATATGCGATCAGAAAAATCTTTTAAAGTATCATTGCATTTTTTTTTTAAAATTTCTGGATGAAACTTATTATCATCTGGAAAGGATAATCTTTCGAGAAGTTTTAATTTTTCAGAAGGATCCTGATAAATAAAACTTTTTTCGTATTGTTGAGGTATGTAGCTTATATATTCAAAATGAGCTCCAAATATTCTATCAACAAACGATTGAGCTTCATCGTCTTCTACATAACGATCTGTGGATATATTTTCATAGAAAAGTAATCTTTCTGGTTTCTTAGTCCGAATTATTTTGCAATTTTTGTATTGTAATTCCACTCTTAGAAATGTTTTACCATCTGTGATAAGTTTCTGATTTTTCTTTGAATTGTGAATTACAAAATTGATCGCCATTAGAAGACTTGTTTTTCCAGATCCAGATTTACCTGACAATAGAGTTATACCAGTATCATCAAAATTCCATTCATGAACTCCAGAATAACATCGAAAATTTTCCACGATTAGTTTCATAATATATTTTATTTAAATTATTTTATCTATTTTAATTGTTTCAATTTATAAAAAAGGATGAAACATAAAATAACTTAAAGGTTTAGTTTTTACTAGAAAAATGAGCACAGTATCCGCAAATAAGAAGCCAAGAGCACCTAGACAAATTAAGAAATCGGAAGTTCAAGTCAAAAAAATTGAAGAAGACACTCCTTCAACAGTTGATGAAAAAATTGTCCCTGCACCAACTCCGACTCCTGTTCCTGTGAAAGAATCTGAAGTAGATCAGGTACCTGAAGTTGTTGAAAACAAAGATCAGGTCGAAACTCCTATCTCTGATGATAAACATGGTAAAAAGCAAAAAATTGTTTCTGCTGTTATTTCTGAAGTTGAAGCTATTCAAAGTGTTCTACAAAAATATCAAAATGAACATAAAGATGCCAAAAATAATGAAATCAACAGATTGATTAGACATGTTGAAAAAAGTGTGAAGAAAATCCAAAGCCAAGTGAACAAGTTGAGTAAAAGCAAGATCCAAACTTCAAATACCAATAGTTCAGCAAGTGGTTTCCAAAAACCTGTCCACATCAGTGAGGCTGTAGCTCAGTTTACTGGTTGGAATGTGACCGAACCAAGAGCTCGAGTAGATGTAACTAACTATATTTGCGATTACATTCGACAAAATAAACTTCAAAAGCCTGGAGATGGTAGGGTTATTTTGGCGGACAAAAGATTAAGAGATCTTCTTGATTACAAGGAAGAAAGAGACGGCGTATTGACATATGCAAGTATTCAAAGATTATTGGCGCCACATTACAAAGCAGTCGAAGTCGCCCAGTAAAAAAAACACTTTGATTAATGAATTACATTCCATTAAAGATTATCTACAAACCTGTATAACCTGTAGATATGATACTTTATTTAAAACTATCATATTTATCTAATGGGTTTAATATATCTCAAATATCAGAATTAATAATATCGTAAATATAAGGATAAATGCAAAATTCATGTATTTATTAACAATTCATCAATCCAAACAAAATTTAAATTGAAATTAATAATATCTTGTTCATGTTAAATACAAAGTGTTCCTCATGAAAGTAAGGTGTGTTGCCTATTCGGATAAATTCAGCATAAATAATTCCTCATTTGAAGACCTTAAGTTAGGTCACGAATACACCACCGTGGGATGTAATAGCAGTGTGTTTGGAGCATCCGTTCCTGGTGATTTTGTTATTATAACCGCAAAAAGTAAAGGAGAACGAATTGCTGTACTCGGCGTTCTTGTCGAAAAAGTTGATGATTGTTTGTTATGGCAAAATCGAGGTGGGAAACAATGGAAGTATAATTTCAAATACCAACCTTTAACGGATATTTTTAAAATTGAACAGCACATATTTGATTTTTTAGATAAAGAGTGCATTGAAAAAGATATTAAAAGTCAATACTTTTTCCATTCACGGTTTTGCGGTGCACGATATAAGGATGTATTTACAAACTTGGTAAGGTTTGTAAATAAAATTAATGATCTCATTTAAAATAAAATAGATTTTCAACATATATATTAACCTTGTTTATGTGTTCATGCTGGATAAATAGATCGGTGGGTAATTTTACTTTTCCCGGAAATGATGATGTCCAAGCTACAAAATAAGTTCCAGTCTCGTTTATATCCAAAGAATTCATTGATAATGGATATATAGTAATCAATTGATTTGGAAAATTTAAAGAATGCAAAGCATTAAATAGTTCCGTTCCCAGTGGAAATGGTCTAATAATAGGATTTATCGCATCGAACTTTAAAAACCTTTTCCAGTCTTGATTATAGCTAGAGTCGATAAATGGAAATTGATAATCATAAAGAAGTAACCACATATCTGTGTCCTTTTTATTTCTCCATAAAATTAAAGATACTTTATTACTGGTCATTTATTATGGTAAAAAAAGATAAGATATCGGTTTTTATAATCTTTTGTTCGGTATTTATACGTCGGATAATTTCCAGTAATTCCGGTCTTATCTTATATGGTAACTTATAAAATTGATCGATCAATAGATTTAAATTAACTTTTCTAAGGAGTATTTTTGTCACCGTGTCAAAAATGTCTTCATTTCTCGACATCCAATATTTACTCGACCAAAATAGAATATCTATCATTGCATGAAAATTGATCCAATTCTCGTACAAATCCTCGTCATCTATTTCTTTCGGATTATATTTTTTTTGCAAATTAAGCTTTCTGAGAATATAAAAGTTTTCAAGAATATCACTCTGAAAGAAACTGAAATCCGCAAATGCTTCGGAAAACAGATCTATTATCATATTATTGTTATTTGCATCCATATGTTGTTGAAATTGTTCTAAAAAATACCGTTCTGTTGTTTTTGTCTCACTTTCTTCATTGGATTTTTTTAAAAAAATAATGAGAGAAATAAGCAAAATAATAGCAGTCGAGATCTGTAAACTTATCCATAACGTTGGATTTATTTTTTTACTTTGGGTATATAACAATCCAAACAATATAAGTGAGGAAATACATGAAATAAGAGCAAAAAATTTATTTCTATCCATATTACTTTATTTGTCTTAATAATAAATGACAGATAGAAATACTTCAAATACTCCAGAAAGTTCCGTGTTGGTTGGTTATTGGGGTAATTGGGTTTTTGAACCAAATCCTGAAGCGACAAACGCAAACTTATTTAATTACTTCACAGATGCATTATGGAACTGTGTAAGACCATATACTCATGTAAACTATATGTGTTTACTTTTATATGGTACTGACAACAAATGTGGTATCCCACCTCCACCCCAAGTAGAATGGAACAATAGTCTAAACTATGCTCCATATGTACCTTTTTGTAAAGATGGTAAAATACTTACGAAGTGTTACGAATGTCCGATTAAAGATATTGAGAAAGATGACGATGGAATTACAAAAACAGGTTTTACATGTAATACACCTGGTAGCTGTAATAATTACTTACCTCTAAAAATTATATCCAAATTGTGCGAAAGAGATGGTAAAATATTTTCAATTACAATAGGTGGTTGGTCTGATATTCAAAGTACACCATTTTTTCACACTGATATCGGTGATGCAAAAGCAAAAATGTTAGTAAATAATATACTTGCGCTTAAAGAAGTAGTCGGTTTCCAAGGAGTCGACTTTGATTGGGAACATCTTTCTCAATTTTATTATACTCCTTATGGGGATGGAAAAATACCTGACTCATGTGGTCCACTGTCTGCATCAAATCCTTATCCAAATTGGTCTCAATGGAAATATTTTCAAGATAATCCTGATAAAAAGGTACAACCCACGTATATCGAATCAATAAGTCGATGTATGTTTCTTGGTAGAGTTATGAAACTTTTGAAAGATGCTGACCCTTCTATGGTTATAACATATACTACACGACCTAATTTTTTGATCAATATTACCGATGCAAAACCCATTAGTGGTTTACAAATTATAAATAGTTTAGGTTCAATTACAAACTCAGATGGTGAAGGTATCGGAGTTTTTGCAGGTATTATATATGATGGAAGTGATAGAGTTGAGGATAGATTTACTTATGTTGGAAATTTTGCAGATGAGAGACAAACGATGAGAATGGATAGACAAAAATTTATCAACAGTTTTCCTTTTACGAAAGCGGATTTATCTACGATATTCAAGATTATAAATTTTGTTAATTTTATGAGCTATGATGTAATAGCTAATGATTATGCATTCGGACTACCGGAAAATAACTATTTTAAAACTGAAGATCTGGTCAAATTTATACAAGCAAATAAATTAGTTATACCTGATTATATGTATACCATCAATATGGGATTTGAACCATCCTGGCAAGCTCAAGATAATTCTTCGGGAAGTTGGAAATGGTCTCAAACAACAGACGAAAATAAATTTAATAACGTAAAGGATTTGGATTCCGCTTGGAAAGCAGATTTAAAATCTTTATATGACCAGATAAAAAAAGAAAGTTTGGGTTTCATGTTTTGGCAGGCAAATGAGTCGCGAAATCAAAAAAATAGATATGGTATCAATTTCTCAGATATAAAATATTTAAAAGGAGATTATACCAATTTTTTGAGTTCTAACAGTCCGATTAATAAAGCAAGTGTATGTTATTTATTTGCCTCTTGGATCAATCAAATAGAAGGAAGAATTTTAAAATTTTCTGCATTTACTAAAAGTTGGGTATGTGTTTTGGATAAAACAGCCAACCCTTCAAAAAACAAATGTGTAATTTGGGGTTGTACTGATAACAATGAAAAGGTTTCTGGTAGTCAATCTAATTGGAGATCTATATGGTATCCAACAGAGGATGACAATGGCACTCTTTTTAATGATATGTCCACCAAACTTATGTTGGGTGATAACTTAGATGACAAGAATGAAGAACCAAACACTTGTAAAGATGAAAGTGGATGTAAAATTTGTAAATGGTACTCTGTAGGAGCTGATTGCAAAAATCCATCGTGTTCTGGAACTTTTCAAAATCTGGAAAATTATGACAACAAAAAAATTAATGTAAAGAATCCCAAACCGGTTTTTGGTATATTAGCTTGGGTATTTTTATCACTTTCATTACTTGGCTTGATTCTAGTTGTTGTATTTCGAAAAAAACCATTCTTTACGCGTCATAAGTACGTTGTATATATTATCCTATTTCTTTGTCTCGGGTTGCTAATAACATCACTCATTTTCTTCATGAAAAAAAAAGAATACGAATCGGTTTCTAATAACGATACCATTAATACTTACGTATGTTCTTCTGATGGTTCATGTCAATTGGTTCCGGGAGGTGGTTGTACACTAGGCACCCCAGGTTGCTATGATAACAGCGAATGTAAAGATGTAAATGGTAAGTCACAATGTGGTCAAATCGAAGCTAAATCATTTTATTGCAACAACGAAGAGAAATGTGTTGAAGTTTTAAAAAAAAATTGCAATGACTCTACACGATGTGCCGATACTTACGAAGCGTGTAAAATTCTTTGTTCCAAACCTGTTCAAGATACATATTATTATTGTTCCGACGATGGAAAATGTAGTACAAAAGATACTTGTTCGGATGATTCATGTTCCTCAGACCCTAATTTTTGCAATAGATGTGGATACTTTGAATGTCAAGGTGAACAATGTACTAAAGTAGATATATGTCAAAATGGAGAGAAATGTTATACTAATGATAATACATGTGAAAATACATGTAGTGCACAACCGATAAGTGATACATTTGTATGTAGTCGTAAAAATTTCCCGAATTTAAATGTCAAAACTTTTGACAAAGAATGTACTAAACAAACTTGTAATCCAAATACTGATAAAAACTGTTATAAAGATAAAACATGTAATGAGGATTGTAATAAATACTACCACTGCGATTGGAAGACAAATAGTTGTACTTTAATAGATGGATCATGCAATACTGCGGATTTGAACTGTTTTGACGAGAGTTCTTGTTTAACAGCGGATGGTATTAATGCATGTGAACAACCCAAGTATACGTGTACAGAAAATGGTTGCATCAAAGATATGGCCAATGGTACAAACGATGGATGTAAAGAATGTTATGTATATTATAAATATGAGGATAACTTAAAAACCTGTATTCCAGTTTGGTCTAAGTCTAGTACACCTGCTACGGGTCAATATAAAACTCTCGACTTATGTTTAGATGCAATAAATTGTGATCTAAACTTTGTTAAAGTAAAAGATCCCAGAGGCCATAATGTATGTGTACCATGTGATTCATGAAACTAAAAAATATTATTTCTTCAAATAAATATGAATCAATCAAACAAGATCATTTGTGGATATTTGGAAAATTGGATTGGAGAAGAAAAATGGTTTACATACAGTAATGGTGTAATATTTTCATTGATGGCTGCTTACACCCATATTTTTTATTTTCCAATTGTTTTAAAACCAGCTGTAAATGCAGATACATCTGATCCGACACCTGGAAACGTAGATGGTCCAACAACATGGGATGGAAAGTTTTATTTTGATGGATCGGATGTAGTAGTAGATACATCCAGTAAAGTTGTTGCATCTTCCGGGAATTATTTAGCACAAATGAAGTACATGTCTCTTGTTACCAAAAAAATGGGTAAAAAGTTTATCATTACTTTAGGTGGTTGGTCAGATATGGAGGATACACCACAGTTTACGCAAGATTCCTCTGATAAATATGCAAATTTGATCGTGAATCATTTATTTGCTTTGACAGAATATATTGATTTTGATGGTTTAGATTTTGATTGGGAACATTTATCACAATTTTACTATCCATATAATAATTGGGATACCAACATAAAACCACAACCCAAACTTGAGACAGTTGTGGATCGTTGTTTATTTTTAGGCAGAGTTATTCGTTTAGTTAAAGAAAAATGGAGACAAAATTTAAATAAAGATATTCTGGTATTTTACACTACACGACCAAATACATTTATCGGATTTAATAGCAGTCAAAATCCGAACTCAACGGATAGAGAAGGTATTGTTGTTGCTGCTGGTGTTCTCTACGATGGGAAATCCAGTAGGCAAGATCTTTTAAATAAATACAAAAATATAAAGCTTGATTACAAAGTTAAAGATGATATTAACTGGGGTCAAGTTTTTAAATATATTAGCTACGTAAACTTAATGGCTTACGATTTGGCAAAGGGTGATAACTGTGGAGTTCCGAATGGTTCCAAGGATACAAATTGTATCCAAGAGTTTATCCAACAAGATTGGTTACCAATAAGCGGTTTTACAAGAACTGCCGATCCATATGATCGGAAAAACTACGGTAGTGGATATACGACAACAGAATTAACTCAAATTCTAAAACTTACGGCAAATAAAATAAAAAACTCTTCTGTATTAATAATAGGATTTGAGCCTATTTGGCAATCCTCAGGACCAAACGTAACACAAAGTTCAGATGACAATCCACAAGGTTCATATTTTTCGAGTTGGTGGGAGATGAATGAAGTTTTAGTCGAAACAAATCCTTTAAAATTGGGAAGTAAATATAAAATAAAGACTTGGGATGGGGTAAATACTTCCAACTTGAAAGACAAATTACATGAGTTATTAAGAGCAATAGATCAATATGTAGGAGGGTATATGTTATGGGCTATTAATGATATTAGAGATGCCAAACATGCGAGAGGACCTGCAACTACTTACAATATGAGCTTTGATATAATATCAAAAGCCAATATGTCTTATTGGATGGCAAGAACAATCTCAAAAATATTGAATATTAATGTTCCAATTGATTCTACTTGTCAACTATCTGATTCTAACCCCGAACACTTTTGCAAGTATGATTTGTATCAATGTATTGCTAATGATTCATCAAAACCCCCGGTTTGTACAGTAGTAAGTGGTTTAATGAATGTAGACACAAAACTTAATTCTATAAAAAACTTATTTGTAGAAAATACTTGCGATGGTGGTTGTAAGTCAAGCCCACCAAATAAATATTTTTGTTCTGGATCTACATGTAATACAATTGGATCATCTTGTCCAATTAGTACGCCTAATGAAAAATGTTTCGACACGAGTACCTGTGGAAGTGGTTGTAACATTGTCAAAAACAAATACTTTTGTGATCCAAATAAAGGAAATATGTGTAGTAGTCAGGGTACTACTTGTCCCGATAATGTACCTGAAAATAAATGTTTCGACACGAACACGTGTAATGATGAGTGTGGGACAAAACCACCTGTAGAATGTCAATGGTGGCAGGTAAAAAATACCAGCACTGGATTATGTGAATCGCCTTCTTGTGCAACAGAAATAGAAATGTTTCAAAATTCAAAAAAGAAAAAAGCAATAAGTTGGATATTTTTTGTTCTATGTTGCATCGGATTTATTGGAGTTTTATTTTTCAAACGATTAATACAAATTCCAATACTGATTGGTCTTTTAGCCCTATTTTTTATAGGAGCAGTAGTATCTTTCAGTTTTGCGATTCCAAAAATTTCCACTACACCAGAGTCAAATATTTACTCTCGAACATATTACGAATGTACTTCGGACTCAAAATGTTCCATCTCATCGACATGTACGACCGAAAGTCCGGGATGTTTTTTGGATAAGACATGTGGAGGTTCAAATTGCAAGAAAGAAGAGGTACAGTATTCACGATGTGATCCTATAACTGGGACTTGTGCTACAAATACAGAACCATGCAAAAACTCCGAAACGGGTATTTGTTGGCAAGGTAATACTTGTAAAAATAGTTGTCAACAGAAATTTTATTATTGTGATGGTACAAGTTGCAAGTTATATAATGATAATTGCGTTAAAAGTAATGGAAGCTGGAAAACAAAAGATGGTAAAGCTTGTTATATTGGAGATATTACATGTGGTAATACGGATTGCGGAGCAACAGATATAAAATATTTTGAATGTAAAGGTGAAATTTGCACTCCAACAAAAGAATGTTCCGATAAGGTAAATAACTGTTACACGGATCAGTCATGTGGTAAAAATAGTAATAGTCTTGGAAATGGATGTTCAATCATCCAGCCGACTTTTTCTTACTGTGAAGATGGAAAATGTAAAACTACTGATATAGACTGTCGTAGTACAAAACCAGGAAATTGTTTTGTTAATGATAATTGCAACAATCAAGTATGTTTACCAGATCCAATTGATCCAAATGCTTGTAAAGAAATCAACAAAGTTAAAAAAAATGGACAATGTGTACCGTGTAAATGTTACGATAACACTGTTCAAAAAAACAAAGATAATACATCATACTGTGTACCATGTTCGGGAGATGGTTCTCTATATTATTCGTGCGATTCCAATACTGGAACTTGTAATAAAAACTGTTCTTCTTTGGGCGGTTCTTGTTTTGAAACTGCAGAATTGTGTGGAACGTACTGTAAAAAATCAGAAAGCGGAGATTTAAAACGTGGAGATCAATGTGCATCAAATTCAACAGGATGTTCTTCTGGGTTAATTTGCGTACCTATGGCTGCTGATTCGAAATATAATGGAAATAAATGTCAAAGTTATAATACCAATTGGTTGTGTAGAACTAATGAGAATGACTTTATCCAAAATTGTCCAGTTTAAAGTTTCATCATTATTAAAAAATGAAAAATCCAAAAGTATATTTCAAAGTTGCCGTATTAAATGGATCCGAGTTGGGGATTATACAAATGGAACTTTTTGCTGATGTCGTTCCAAAAACTGCAGAAAATTTTAGAGCTTTATGCACAGGTGAAAGAGGTATTGGTAAAACAAAAACGTATTTGAGTTACCGGGGTTCTAACTTTCATCGTATTATTCCAAATTTTATGTGTCAAGGTGGAGACTTTACAAACTTCGACGGAACAGGTGGTGAATCCATTTATGGAATAAAATTTCCAGATGAAAATTTTAAACTTAAACATAATTCACCTGGATTATTATCTATGGCAAACTCAGGATCAAATACGAATGGAAGTCAATTTTTTATAACTACGGTAGCAACACCATGGTTAGATGGTAAACATGTCGTTTTTGGTAAAGTTATAAAAGGAATGAATGTCGTTAAAAAGATTGAATCATTTGGTACAGAAAATGGGATACCATTGGAAACTATTATAATCACAGATTGTGGCGAAATTTGGTAAAAGGTTAAAAGTTATAATCCAATTTTTCAACTAGATAAGACATTGTTTTTGTTGAGGTTGTTATTCCCTTATCTGATACATTATATCGTGTATTGCTGATAAAATTATAAAAATTGACCGAGTCTACAACTTCGTCTCCAACCGTATAGAAATCGAATTTTTTATATTTTCCCGTATTTTTCAAAGTTACATACATAGACCAAGAAAAAACATCTTTCGAAACATATTGTATTATTTCTTCGGGCGAAGCACTAACAAATTCTAAACCATACAGTAATTGTATCGTATTCAACAGCACATGTAAACTTAAATTCTTATTTCCCTTTGAAAAAAAGGAATCAATATTCAAATTATCCTTGTAGTTAATTTGCATATTATTTTGTAAAATAAGAGTGTGATTATTTACAAGTTGTTGACACTGTATGTTTTTATTGAATGCAACTTTGAACGTAACTGGCTTTACCAATATTACGTTTTTTGGATTTATCTTATTTGGTAACATCAAGAATGTATTAGTAGGTGGAGAAAAGCTTAGTTTTACATTTTCTATATCACATCTTAAAGTCAGTTCCAGTGTTTCCTTAAATTTTGGAGATTTTACGAAAGGAGAAAAAAGAAATAAGTAATTGAATTTTTCTCCTAATTGGGTGAACTCTTTTTTTGTAATTTCCAATTCGTTCTCGATAATATCTTGTTTTTCATTGACAATTTGTACTTGTTGTTTTAATGAAGCATTTTCTTTTTCCAGTGTTTGAATTCTATTGAAAAGGTTTTGTTGTTGATGATCTATATCTATTTTATCAAGATATATTTCAATAACTTCATCATAAAACAAAATAAAAAGTTTGATCTGTTGTGGTTCAATAAAACACTTGATATTATTAGAATCGAGAACCAATTTCTGAACGGATTGTTTGGTATTTACAAGTGGATGAAAAATCACATCATTTTTTATATAACTTATATAATCAATCGTAGTTGATATCACCCATTTTTTTTTATCTTCATTTAGATATGCGTGAAATGCACAAGGTACTTCTTCACCGGATGTTTTTTCCAAGAGAGCAGTAAAAGAAATAGACATTTATTGAAAGAAATGATTCTTTATATTTAGAAATATTTATGGGATTACTTGTATATTGAACACATACCAGCTCCGAAACCTTTTCGTAAACATTCATAATTTTTACCATGTCTTCTGTATGATCTTGGTAAAGACTTTTTATTTCCGCAATAGACTGGTGATTTATTTTTTTTCCTTTTCTTGCTGCAAAATGATTTTTTTATGATCGTAATTGAAATTTTTTTCTTTTTGTTTGTTGGTGAAGGAACTCGGACAGTGTATGTTTTCTCTTTTTTTTTCATTTATTGAATTGATTTTTTTTCGAAACTCTTGTAACAAAACAAAAACCATGTTCTCATATTTTAATGAACTCCCATGGAGTTTAAAAAAAATAGTGTTAGATTTTAAACCTAACCCTTTTATGCAGGAAATTAAATTATTTCAGTATCTTCTACCTTTGGTTGAAAATATCAAGAAGTGCTCTTCTTTGTTGTTACGTGTAAATAACTCAAAGAACAAACAATATTTTTTAATGGACAAAAACATAATGATAAGCATGAAGGGAGCTCATGATAAGATTCTTGAAATAGGTATTTATCACTTTCAAGAATATACAAAAATCTTTAAAAAATATGAGGATAATATAAATATACCAAATACGGAAAATATTAAAGTGAACTGGAATTTTTACAATGGTGTATGGGGTTGCAGATTAAATTATAATATCACTGTTTATCTTTTGATACAATATGATAACTGTTACTATTAACTGATGTCCAATTAAGCATTGCTTTTTTTTAATAAATTTTATGTTAAACTCAAACTACAAGTTCTTTGATTTAAAAAAGATAACTAGTGAACCACTCAACTTATTCAGGATAGGTTTATCTCTGATAAGCAAACCATTTAGATATGTGTCAATAATCACAATAAGTGAGTTACTTAAAACTATTGGTATAATAGGCCTTTTGTATGAGAATACATTGTTAACTTTATGTTTCCCGGTTTTTACAAGTTTAATTGATATGAAAGTTCGAAATTATTGTAATCATATAAATATGGAAGTGATACGGAATTGGGAATCCGTTACATATGGTTATTTTTTTGAAATATCATATGAGGATAAAGTGAACTACCAGAATATGATGGATTTTAAGGATCAAGTTTATAAAACTGGTTGGGCTTTATGTAGATTAGTTACTTGGGGTTTTTCGACTTTTATCGAAATATTCGTTATTATGTTGAATTGTGTTATTATTGTAGTAAAAAAAAAATATTATAATGTCTTTATTATTTTCCCAGTTGCATTTCTATCGTATTATCGATTTATAATGAAAAGTAGACAGAAAAAATTGAGCTTAGTACGAGATCAGAAGAAAAAAATGGAACAGGAACTACAACCTGTGATTAATTGGTATCTTCAACTTTTCAAACATTCGAAAAAAAGCACTGAGTCTATTATAAGTTTACAGGACGAAATACATAATACAGAGCTGAAATTTATTTCTGGATGGGATTTGATCTGTACGGAAATGATACTCATATCGAAAACGATCGGATTTTTATGTCTTATTTTTAATGTGACTAGCTTTGCTGATCTATTGGTATCCAAAATTATTTTTGATCAACTCGTAAATTCAACTGAAAATATCGCAAATTTTACGAATAATTTGGTGAATAACATAAGAGATTTTGATAGATTTATAGAATGGATCCATAGTGTCAATAGGAAATCTAATTTTTCTTTTACACCTACAATCATATATCCATTAGAAATAAAAGAAATAAACATAAATTTGGGTATGTTCTCATTGGAATGTAAAGAACTGTATATAGAAAAGCATGATAAAATTTTATTAAGAGGAGTTTCTGGATCAGGTAAAACAAAATTAGTCCAAAGTTTACAAGGTTTTATACCTGGTTGTGTATATAAAAGATTTGATTCCAAGTCAACCGAAGATTGGTGGGAATTTATGAATCAAGAAACGAGAGAATCGATACCATCTGCAGGTATTTCTATTAGGCAATTATTGGAGAATGAAGATGATGATAGTTATATTTTCGAGCTAATAAATTTAGTTGAACTCAATTATTTATTTAATAAAGATGATTTAGATAAAATACTCAAGAACTTGAGTGGAGGTGAAAAAATGAGACTATCTTTGTTGTATACTTTGTGGGAAAGAAAAAAAAGAAAAAAATCGATTGTGATATTTGATGAACCAGAACAAGGTTTAGATGAAGATACCAGAATAGGTATACTTCATAATATACTTGTGTATTTATCAGACATTCCTGTTCTTTTTATTTTTCATGGTTCGAAATTAGATTTGTTGGAACTTTCATTTACAAAAGTGTGGGAGTTCAGTAAAGATAAAAATCATTCTTTTGTAAATGAACTGAAATGGTCAAACTTTCGCAACAAAATCATTGATAAAATTACCACTCGTTTGTTAGATATAGAACCTAATTAACGGTTCAGATTAAGTTTTGTGTGTAACAAATTGTTTAATTTGTCAATATTATCTTCCAATGATTCTAAGTAATCGAATATTCTCTCATAATCATCTTCTTCAAGAGAAAAATAATAATCATGCATACTTTTATCATCATCTTCATATTTATTTAGTAGTTTCATTGTGAAGTTTTCGAGGTATATGAGCCTATCTAGTATAATTTTTACTTTGTCTTTTTGTTTTTCACCGAAAAAAAGTTTACTTAAACTGTGGAACATTTATTGATTATTGGAACTATTTAATTTAACTACTACAAACTAAACAAATCTCTTCTTCATCTTTCGACTTTTCCACATTAAATACACGTTTAGCAATCTTGCTCAATTCTTCAGAACTAGGTACAACTGTAAATTTTTGAGGTTCAACAGCAGGTCGTGTTCGTAAATAATAACAACCCGTTTTGAGTTTCTTTTCCCAACTATAAAAATGCATACTATTAAATTTTGCAAAAGTCAAATCTTCTATGAATAAATTGAGACTTTGAGACTGATCAACAAAAGGTTGTCTGTCGGATGCTAAATCTATGATATGTTTTTGGGGAATTTCCCATACAGTTCTATATAGATGTTTGATATGATCTGGTATACCTTCTATATTTTGGATCGATCCGTTATTAATTTTCAAGTAATTTTCAAAGTCTTTGTTCCACATTCCAATTTCTTTCAAATCATTCATTAGGTACTTATTTACCACAATGAATTGACCAGCAAGTGTTTGTCTCATAAATATGTTCGAGGTTAATGGTTCAAAAGATTCAATGTTTCCCATAATTTGACTTGTACTTGCTGTAGGCATGAGAGCAACAAGCAGAGAATTTCTTACACCAAAACTTTGTATATGACTTCGTAGTGAGTCCCAATCATATTTCATAACTACTTTAGATCCATATAATTCCCAATGAAATTTACCATTAATAAGGGGTGATCCTCCATTTTCCAACATAGATGAATATGCTCCTATAGTTTTTGGAAGCGTCTCTATTGTATACTCTTTTTTCTCTATAACTATTGAATTTTTTGATTGCAATTGAGACACATAGTTTTTATAAATTTCTCTGGACAGTTTTGTACTCGCCGAAATAGCTGCATAATATATAGTTTCAAAAATTTTATGATTTAACTCTTTTGCAAGCGTAGAATCATATGTACATTTAAATTTGAAAAAGACATCTGCTAAACCTTGAATACCTATTCCTAAAGGTCTATGTGAAATATTTGATTTTTCGGTTTCAGGTGTCGGATACCAGTTTCTATCTATCACTTGATTTAAATTTCTAACTATAACTCCAACGACACTCATCAATTTTTTATAATTAAAAATAGGACGTTTCGGAAATTTGTGATTCAACTGAACAGTTTCTTTACATTCATTTTCAGCATAAGAATCTTCTACAAACATAGGTAAGCATATACTGGCAAGGGTACAACAAGAATATTCGGTAGATGATGAAACTTGAACTATTTCTGCACAATTACCTGTTAATATACTATTAAATACACCTCTATTTTTTTTTGGTTCGTTAAAACAATAAGTATCTTCTCGATTTTTGAGAAAGGTTACACTTTCTATCCAAGATTCAACGTATAAGTTTGTGACAGGGTTAACCCAACTCAATAACTTATCTCCTTTTTTTAAGTTTTGTGCTTCCACTAAACTTTCATTTTCCATGACAAATTTATGATATGGTGTACATTTTAAGGTACGAATTGTTTTCTGTGGAATAACTAATTCTGGAGCATAATCCACTAATTGAGATATCCTATTGTTGGAGTTTTCCCTCCTATGCATTTTCACGACAACTTCTAAAAGTTGTTGATTCTCACCAGTTTTAGCAAATGTAGACATTGAATATTCTTCTCCATTCCAGACGCTATGAGTAGTAGCCAAAGTAACCAAATCTTTTATGGGGAAATATCCTTTATCCGTAAGTATCATAGTATCACCCGAAACGCATAAATTACTCGATTTTACAATTCCAATATTAGATTGATTGTTATGCGAGTTTACATGATCTTTGTAAAGTATATAAGGTATTCCCGATTCTTTTTGAGAAATATAAACAGCTTGCCATAGTTCTCTCGCTTTCATTCTGCTCGTATAAAGCCCTTTCGTCTCATATTCCATGTACAATTTTTTATATTCCTCACCAAACACTTCATTTAAATTAGGACATGTATCCGGATCAAAAAAGCTCCATAACTCATTATTTTTTACCCTTTCCATAAAAAGGTCACAAACCCATAATCCCAAAAACAAATCTCTACAGCGTAAATTTTCCTCGCCATGATTTTTTCTCAATTGAAGAAAATCAATAATATCAGGGTGATGCATTTCAATATAAGCAGCAAAACTACCCGCTCTTTTGCCTCCCTGATTAAAAGCACGAGCAACGTCATTCATAATTCGCAAAAAAGGTATTATACCATTGCTAGCTCCATTTGTTCCTCTTATGAGAGCACCTTTTGATCTCCAATTAGATATATGAAAACCGATACCACCAGACCACTTAGATATTTGGGCACAATCTGAGGCTGTTTTCATAATACCTGCATTTCCACGTTCAGAATTTCCAACACCTCCAATAGAGTCTTCCGTTCCAAGAAGAAAACAAGATAACATCCCAGGTCTAATAGACCCAGCATTAAACAAAGTTGGAGTTGCATGAGTAAAATATTTATGAGACATTAAATCATATGTCTCAAAAATTCTTTCCAGGATTACTTTCGATTTATCCTTCGAAAGTTTTGGAAGAAAATGGAGAAAAATTGCAACTCTCATAAATAGATCTTGGGGTCTCTCGATAACCTGATCTCCAAGTTTTAACAAATAAGATTTCTCAAGAGTTTTAAAAGAAAAATAGTCCAACATATAATCTCTGGAATAATCAATATGACTTTCAATCTCCTTTTGATTTTTTTCAACGAATTTGTAAAATTTTTCATCAAGCAATGGACATATTTTACCGTGAAAATCTCTTCGCATATACAGTTTATTCATCTTATCTTTAAAAGATGTCAGGGTATTTTTATGGTGATTATTAATAATGATTCGTCCTGCCAACGTTCCGTATTGATAATTTTGAATACTTAAAGATGCACATATATTACTGCTATATATGTCAATTTCTTGCGTTTTTATCTGATCGTATAAACCTTGAATAACAGTTTGTGTCAAGCTATGTATATTAATCTCATTTAATGGATAAGGTTCCATTGACATATACTTCAGTCTCTGAAAAATTTTGTTAAAATTAACTTCTTCACTATTTCCATTTCTTTTAACCACAAACATGTTTTATTTTTTATAAAAAATAAACCTTTAATTTTCAATTTTTGTTTATATGTTGATATTTCACACAATTAAAGTATAAATACCTACGGCAAATGATACCGCAAAGAGTAAATAAAACACAAAAATACTTACATTATAATTTTTAGTACAACACGAATCCTCTGTACAATTTTTATCATCCTTTGTACCTTGATAACAATATCCTCCTTCGTATGTGTAACACAACGACGAGTCTAAAACTGCTTCATTTTGAATGATACATAAACCAGCATCAGTTTTTGTTCTTCGAACCAAATTTAGAAGTAAAGCAACTATGAAAAAGATTAAACTTAATCCAAATGGTATGATTTTCAAAAGTATTCCCATTTATAACATAAAATATTATTTAAAATTATCCATCCCATTTTAAAACATGCTGGTAAAAAATCGGATATTACTAGATATCTTGTGTAAAGAAACAGCAGAATACTTTGGAACGATTCATGTTATCATTGAAATTACCCGAAATAAAAATATATTTCGGGGATTCTTATCATGGAAAGATTTTGTTGATCCATCCAACAGTGAACTTTTCTCGATTAACAATATACCATTTTTATATGTAGATTATTTCAGAAATTTTATATTTTTAAAGGGTTTATATGGTGCTCAATATTATTGCAAAGATTTCAGATTTTTTTTTACAACTTTCAGTCATTATTATGAAGAAACCTACATACAAAGAAAAGAGATTTATAATTATTTTTATAACAATGTTTTGGTAGAACTTACCCAAAAAACGTATGCACTTGAAAAAATTTTAATTTTTCTCGGTTATACGAGCAGAAATTTTGAAATAAACTTGATTTATTTAATATTTAGTTTTATTCAATCTAATTTAAGACAAGCAGATATTAATTTCATTATAAAATATATCAGGTTTAGTTTTAAGTAAGAGTCTCCGGATAATATCAACATTGATATTATTTATTTTTGAAGTATCTGTCCATCTCTCATTTGTCGTATTTTTAAAGTATTTTTTCGCGTATTTCTTAATAGCTGTCAATCCAAGTTTATTTACA
>Ga0214923_10000985_pt1 | contig 41519 bp, 33 predicted proteins | sample LL1510_MetaG_FD_177993 | JGI IMG/M metagenome (GOLD analysis project Ga0214923, IMG submission 177993) | Freshwater microbial communities from Lake Lanier, Atlanta, Georgia, United States - LL-1510 | ecosystem: Environmental > Aquatic > Freshwater > Lake | place: USA: Georgia | collected... | reverse complement strand
GTAGCCCAGGGCGACGCACGGGATCCGTGACCGTGAGCTCGAGGCCTACCAGGGCCGCAGCCTCGCGCTCCGCGTGCTCATCTGCTCGGCCGTCTACGCCGTGCTGTGGCTGGCGAAGGGGGTGCTTCCCGCCGAGTCGACCGCCGAGATGTGGCAGTGGCTCTACCTCGGTCCGCTGTTCGCGTTTCCCGGCGTGCTGGCGGCCTATGCCGCATTCGACTTCGACTGGGGCCCGGCCTCCGTGCACTTCTCGTTCTACGTGATCGTCACCGCGTTCCTGCGCTGGCTCGCCGGCGTGCCGCCGCTGTGAGCGGATGGAGCCGGACGGTCCGATGAATCTCGCCTCGCTGCCGGAACTCGTCGCCCTCGACTCGATCGTCGAGGGTGTCCGCATCCCGCCCGACCTCACCGTTCCGCTCACTCCCCGGGTGCGACTGCTGCTCGACACGTCGGAGATGCGGCGACTCGCCCGGGTCAGCCAGCTCGGTCTCGTGTCGCTGGTCTATCCCGGGGCGAGGCATGACCGGCTCGAACACTCCCTCGGGGTCTACCGGCTCGCGCTGGAGTTCCTCCGTCGCCTCCGGCAGGACGAGCGCTTCGCGGCGGTCGTGGACGAGTCCGACGCGACGGCATTCATCGCGGCCGCCCTGCTCCACGACGTGGGGCACTGGGCCTTCTGCCATCCGGTGGAGGACATGGCCCTTCCCGAGATTCCGCGGCACGAGTCGCTCGTCGCGAGCCTCCTCGCGGGCGGGGAGGCCGGGGCCGTGCTCCGCGACGCGTGGTCGCTCGATCCGGCTCGTGTCGCGTCGCTCATCGACGGCACCGCCGACGACCGGGCGGGACGACTCCTGCGGTCGCTGCTGTCAGGTCCCGTGGACGTCGACAAGATGGACTACCTCGTCCGCGACAGCCTCCACGCGGGCGTCCCCTACGGCCGGCACTTCGATCAGCCCCGACTGCTCGGGAGCCTCTGCACCGACGACTCCGGCACGACGCTCGCGATCAGCGACAAGGGACGGACGGCGGCGGAACTGATGGTGTTCGCCCGCTACGTCATGTTCAGTGAGGTGTACTGGCACCACGCGGTGCGCAGTGCGACGGCGATGCTCCAGCGGGCGGTCTGGGTGGTGCGGGATCGCATCGAGCCCGCGCGGCTCGTGCGGTGCGACGACGACGGGTTCATCCGCTGGATCACCACGGCCGCCGCCGGCACGGCAGCCGAGCCGCTCGTGAACGGCCTCTTCGGACCGGTGCGTCGCCTCTTCAAGCGGGCCGCCTCGTTCGACGCCGTCCGCCATCCCGAGGTGCACCGGGCGCTCGCGGGACGCCCCTACGCCGAGACCGCCGCGATCGCCCACCGGCTCGCCGCGGGGCTCGCCGATCGGCTCGAGGTGACGATCGCACCGCACGACATCCTGGTGGACGCGCCACCCGCCGAGCGCGAGGTGGAGTTCCGACTTCGCGTGAAGGAGCGGGCGGGGCGCGGCGGGGGCAGCCGCTGGCACTGGCTGGAGGACCTCTCCCCGGTCGTCCGCAGCCTCGCTCGCGAGCAGTTCGACGACCTGGTCAAGCGGGTGCGCGTCTTCGCGGCCCCGCACGTGGCGGCCCGCATCGCCGCGTGTGACGATCTGCCGCACATCGTGCTCGAGTCGACGCACGGCTGACGCGCGGCCGATGGCCATCGCGAGCGACGCCTTGCGGGCGCCTCACCCGCCCGGACGAGCCCGCTTTGCGCACGAAAAAACCCCCCGGCGGGCCGGAGGGTTTCGTCGCCAGATCATCTCTGGAGTGCGTTCGCCTGGAGCGGTTGCCTCGAGCGGTTTACCGGTGCGGGTTCGCCCGAAGGACCGCCGCCCGGTGCGGTCGGCGGGGTTCCGCGGACACGACGCGGGCCGAGGCTCAGTTGGCTGCGACCGGCAGCTTGCCCTCTGCGAGCAGGGCACCGAAGGTCGGGCCGCCGGCGGCACTCGGCAGCTTCGCCACCTCGTCGAGCGCCATCCGGATCTTCTCGGGATTCTTCGCGTCCTCCTTCTTGTCGAGCCGCTCGGCGAGCGCCTCGCCGTAGGCATTGCGATCCTTCTTGTTGGAGCCGACGTGGCAGACGTTGCACTTCGCCGAATCGACGGCGGCGGCCAGCGGCGAGCCGTCCTTCACGTAGACGGCCTTGAACTCGTCGAAAAACTGCTTGATGGCATAGGCCGGACGTGCCGAAGAGCCGGCGACGAGAGCGATGCCGAGACCGAGGGTGCACGCGTACCTGCTGCTGCGAATCATGGATAGACTCCGAGTGAAATCGGTGGCACCGCGCCACCTCGGTCCGCCGGGGACACTCCAGAAAATAGATCGCGGCGGTGCGGCCCCGTCAAGAAAGCCGGTTCCCCGGGGTCGCCGTGCCGCATCGTCGTGCCGGCGCCCGCCCGGGCGAGAGCCCCGCGGCGTCGCGGCGGGATGCCGCTTCGCACGGCAAACGGCTCCTCAGCTCGCCGGCGACTCGGAGCGGTCGGTGACGGCCGGCGCTCCGGGTGGTTCCATCCGGATCCCCGGGACATCGCGACGGCGATCCGCGGCCCCGCGCACCCACAGGCCGGTGACGAGGGCGATGAACGCGGCCAGAGGCAGGAGCCACGGCAGGACCGACGCCGGCCGGGGCAGCGGCACGGGCGCCCTCACGCGCGGCGCGGCCAGCTCGATCCCGTGCTCGTCGGCGAACGCCGCGAGGTCCGCCACCAGGTCCACCGGACGCTGATAGCGCTCGCCAGGCTCCTTCGCCATCAGGCGGCCCAGGATGGCCGCGAGCCGCCGTGGCACGTCGGGTCGCAGACGCTCGATCGACGGCGGAGGCTCCTGCTGATGCTGGAGCAGTTTCTGCACCATCGTGCCCTCGGCGAAGGGCGCCCGGCCCGCGAGCATGAAGAACATCGTGCAGCCGAGCGAATAGAGGTCGCTGCGGACGTCGGCCGCCCGCGGGTCGCGTGCCTGCTCGGGCGAGATGTAGTCGAAGGTGCCGAGCGTCATGCCGCTGATCGTGAGATCACGATCGCCGGCCATCTGGTGCAGTCGTGCGAGTCCCATGTCGACGATCCGAGCACGACCGGTCGGCGTGATGACGATGTTCGACGGCTTGATGTCACGGTGCACCACCGACCGCTGGGATGCGTGCTCGAGGGCGTCGGCGACCTGGATCGCGACGTCGACCGTGCGGGCGACATCGAACGCGCCGTCCTCGCGGACGATGTCGCGCACGTTGCGCCCCTCGATGTACTCGAGGACGATGTAGTGCCAGCCGTCCTCGCTGCCGACGGCATGCACCCGACCGATGTTCTCGTGATCGAGCCGGGCGGCCGATTGCGCCTCGTTGCGGAAGCGCCGCAGCATCTCCTCGTCGTCCGCCTGCCGGCCGGCGAGCACCTTCACCGCGACGACGCGATCGAGCGTCGTGTCATGGGCGCGGAACACCGCTCCCATGCCCCCTCCTCCGATGAATCGCTCGAGGCGATAGGGGCCGAGGCTCGTACCGAGCAGCGCGCGACCGATCTCGGCCGACGAGGTGGCTCCCGGCGCGGAACGCGCCGAGATGACCGTCGCCTCGCCGCCGCGATCGGCCAGTGGCACGGCCGCCGAGCCCGTCGATCCGGACGTGGAGACCGCATCGTCGTGTGGATCAGGCATGGATCGACCCTACCACCGCCTCGAAGGGTCGGTCAACGCGACGCCGCGACGTGTCACGGCGGCATGTCGGGTCAGGCGTGGATCGCCCGCCCACCGACGGCCAGCGCCGCCTCCTTGAGCGCCTCGGGAAGCGTCGGATGGGCGTGGCACACGCGGGCGATGTCCTCGGCGGTCGCCCCGAAATTCATCGCTGCCGCCGCCTCACCGATCAAGTCCCCCGCCGACGGGCCGATGATGTGGACCCCGAGCACGCGATCGGTCGTCGAGTCGGCCAGCACCTTCACCTTCCCGACGGTGTCGTCGATGGTGCGGGCCCGGCCGTTCGCCCGGAACGGAAAGACGCCCTTCGTGTAGGCCACGCCGGCGGCCTGGAGCTGTTCCTCCGTGCGCCCGACGGTCGCGATCTCCGGGTGGGTGAAGACGACCGCCGGCACCAGGTCGTACTCCACGTGGGCCCAGCGGCCGGCGATGCCGTCCACGCACGCCACGCCGTCCTCCTCGGCGCGGTGGGCGAGCATCGGCCCCGGGATGCAGTCGCCGATCGCCCAGACGCCCTCCGCCGGGGTGCGAAAAGCGGGGTCGACCCCGATGCATCCGCGCCGATCGGGCGTGATGCCCACGGTCTCGAGCCCGAGGTCGGCCGTCGCGGGTCGCCGGCCGGTCGCCGCCAGGACACGATCGCACGCGATGGGTTCGCGTCCCTCGCATTCCACGATGCAGCCCGTTCCGTGGCGGCGGGCGGAGCGCACCTTCACGCCGAGCTGGATGTCGAGCCCCTGCTTCCGAAACAGCGGCAGCGCGTCCGCCGCGATGTCACCGTCGATCCCCAGAAGGATGCGGTCCGCATATTCGAGCACGGTCACCCGCGCGCCGAGACGCCGCCAGACGCTGCCCAATTCGAGGCCGATGTAGCCGCCGCCGACGACGACGAGGTGACCCGGGACCTCGCCATAGTCGAGCGCCTCGGTGCTCGTGCCCACGTGGGTGCCATCGATCTCGATCCCCGGCAGCACGATGCTTTCGCTGCCCACGGCGAGCACCACCCGCGGCGTCTCGAGCAGCGTGACCGCGCCGTCCGCGGCCGTCACCGCCACGCGGCCGGGCCCCGCGAGCCGGCCGATGCCGCGGTAGCGGGTGACCTTGTTCTTCGCGAGCAGGCCATCGATTCCCTTGGCCAGCGTGGCGACCACGTCGGCCTTGCGCCGCATCATCGACGCGAGGTCGAGCGACACGCCGGCGACGCGGACGCCGTGGGACGCGAGGTGATGGCAGGCCTCCTCGTACCGATGGCTCGATTCGAGCAGGGCCTTCGACGGGATGCAGCCGACCCGCAGGCAGGTGCCGCCGAGGCGGTCCTCCTTCTCGACGACGGCGGCCTGCATGCCGAGCTGGGCCGCGCGGATCGCCGCCACGTAGCCCCCCGGGCCCCCGCCGATCACCACCAGGTCATGACGCATGCGGGCGGGTCCTCATACCTCGAGCATCAGGCGGCTGGGATCCTCGATCGTGTCCTTGATTCGCTTGAGAAACGTCACCGCCTCCCGCCCGTCGACGAGGCGATGGTCGTACGTCAGCGCGAGGTACATCATCGGTCGGATCACCACCTGACCCCCGACCGCCATCGGCCGGTCCTGGATCGCGTGGAGGCCGAGGATGCCGCTCTGCGGCGGGTTCACGATCGGTGTCGAGAGCATCGAGCCGTAGACGCCGCCATTCGAGATGGTGAACGTGCCGCCCTGCAGCTCCTCGAGCTTCACCTTGTTGTCCGCAGCCCGCCTCGCGAGGTCGCCGATGCGCTGCTCGATCTCCGCGAACGACATCGTCTCCGCGTTGCGCAGCACCGGCACCACGAGGCCCTTGCCGCCCCCGACGGCGATGCCGATGTCGCAGTAGTCCCGATAGACGATGTGGGGCTCACGATACTCGGCGTTCACCTGCGGCACGGCCCGGAGGGCCTCGACCGCCGCACGCACGAAGAACGACATGAAGCCCAGCTTCACGCCATGCCGCTCCTGGAACGTGTCCTTGAACTTCGCCCGAAGCGCCATCACGGAACTCATGTCGACCTCGTTGAAGGTCGTGAGCAGGGCCGCGTCGTGCTGCGCGGCGACGAGCCGCTCGGCGATGCGCTGGCGGATCGGGCTGATGAGCACCGCCCGCTCCTCGCGACTGCCCCGGGCCTGAGCCGGCGACGCCGTCAGCGCCGTGGTGGCCGCCGTCGGCCTCGCCGCCGGGGTGGGAGCGACCGCGGCGCGCTGCTGCGGAGCCTCGGCGGGACGCGACGCCACCGCCTGCACGGCGTCCGACTTCGTCACGCGACCGCCGGGGCCCGTCCCGGCCACCGTCGCCGCCGGCACACCGGCCTCACCGAGCACGCGGGCCGCCGCGGGCATCACGCGGGCGGCGGCCGGCGCGGGGCCGCCGGACTGCGGGGCCGCGGGGCCGGCCGAAGCCGGAGCGGGCACCGGTGCCGGAGGCGCGGTCGACGCCCCCGCCCCGGCGGGCTCGAGCCATCCGATCACCTCGCCGACCACGGCCCGCTCGCCGCTCCCCTTGAGGATCTTCGTGATGCTGCCGGCCACCGGCGCGGGCAGCTCGACGGTCGCCTTGTCGCTCTCGATCTCGACGATCGCATCGTCGACGGCGACCGCATCACCTTCGGCTTTCTTCCAGGCGCCGATCATCACCTCGGTGATCGATTCGCCGACTTCCGGAACCTTGAGTTCGATTGGCATGGGGCGGGAGGGGAGTGGGGGTGCGGAGGTCGTCGGGGCGGCCCGGCCGCGGGCCGATCAACTGGTGAAGGACGCCGTCAACAGCTCGTTCTGTTCGAGATCATGGCTCTTCTTGGAACCCGTCGCCGGGCTCGCGGCGCTCTGCCGGCACATGCCGGACAGCGGGAACCGGTCGAGGAGCTTCTCGCCGAAATGGATGCGGATGAATCGCCAGGCGCCCATGTTCTCCGGCTCCTCCTGTACCCACACGGCCGGCGTGCCCGGCGCGTAGCGGCCGAGCGCCTCCTCGAGCGCCCGCCTCGGCAGCGGGTAGAGCTGCTCGATGCGCACGATCGCGACGTCCCGCCGGCCCAGCTCCTGCCGGCGCTTCTCCAGCTCGTACGCCACCTTGCCCGTGCAGAGCAGGATCCTGCGCACGTCGCGTGCCGGCGTGCCCGAGCTGTCCGGGATCACCCGCTGGAATCCCCCTTGGACGAGGTCGTCGAGCGACGACACGCACCCGGGATGCCGCAGCAGGCTCTTCGGCGTCATCACGACCAGCGGCTTGCGCCACACCCGCAGCACCTGTCTCCTCAGGCAGTGGAAGATCTGGGAGGGCGTCGTCGGCTGCACCACCTGGATGTTGTCTTTCGCCGCGAGCATGAGGAATCGCTCGAGCCGGGCGCTCGAGTGCTCCGGACCCTGCCCCTCGAACCCGTGCGGCAGGAGCATGACGATGCCCGAGAGCCTGTTCCACTTGTCCTCCGCCCCGACGATGAACTGGTCGATCACGACCTGCGCCGTGTTGACGAAGTCACCGAACTGCGCCTCCCACATGACGAGTCCGTCCGGGCAGTCGAGGCTGTAGCCGTATTCGAATCCAAGCACGCCCGCCTCCGAGAGGGGGCTGTTGGCGATCTCGACCGGCGCCTGCTCCGGGGCGAGATGCTCGAGCGGACACCAGGTCTCGTCGGTCACGGCGTCATGGATGACGGCATGGCGATGGCTGAACGTGCCCCGCTGGCTGTCCTGGCCCGTGAGCCGGATCCGCAGCCCCTGGGTGGCGAGCGTCGCGAGCGCCAACGCCTCGGCCGCGGACCAGTCGAGCGGCGCGGCACCCGCGGCCATCTGCAGGCGGTTTTCCAGGAACTTCCCGATCTTCGCATGCGGCTGGAAGCCGTCGGGCAGGGCCACGAGCCTCCGCAGCAGGTCCTCGAGCACCTCGCGTCGCACGCCGGTGTCGACGTCCGCCGCCTCCCGCTCACGTCCCCCGATGTAGAAGGCCCAGACACCTCCGACCTCCGTGCGGTGGACGAACTCCTCGCTCTTCGCGACCGACAGGTCGGCCGCCAGCTTCGCCTGCTGCTCCTCGACGATCTTCGCGGCCTCGTCGCGGGTGACCTCGCCGAGCTTCAGCAGCTTCTCGAGATAACTCTCGTGGACACTCGGACGCCGCTCGATCACCCGGTAGAGCGCCGGCTGCGTGAAGGCCGGCTCGTCGGCCTCGTTGTGGCCCCGGCGGCGGAAGCAGTACATGTCGATCACGACGTCGCGCTGGAATTCCCGTCGGAAGTCCATCGCGAGGTTGACCACCTGCGCCACCGCCTCGGGATCCTCGCCGTTCACATGGAAGATGGGGATCTGGAGCATCTTCGCCACGTCGGTGGCGTACATGCAGCTGCGCGCCTCCCCGGGCCCCGTGGTGAAGCCGATCTGGTTGTTCACCACCACGTGCAGCGTGCCGCCCACCCGGTAGGCGTCGAGCTCGGAGAGGTTGAGCGTCTCCTGGATGATCCCCTCGCCCGCGAACGCCGCATCCCCGTGGATCTGGATCACCATGCCGCCCTGGCGGCCCGGGTCGCCGAAGCGGTCCTGCCGCGCCCGCATCCGCCCGAGCGCCACCGGATTGACGAACTCGAGATGGCTGGGATTGAAGCAGAGCGTCAGGTGCACGCGCCGCCCGTTGGCCGCCTGGTAGTCGGTCGAGTGGCCGAGGTGGTACTTCACGTCGCCCCGGCCGACGTGCAGCTCCGGATCCATGTCGGCGAACTCGCGGAAGATCTTCTGCGGGCTCTTGCCCATGATGTTCGCGAGCACGTTGAGCCGCCCGCGGTGGGCCATCGCCAGCACGATGTCGCCGATCTGCTGCGACGCGGCCCGTTCGATCGCCATTTCGACCAGTGGAATCAGGCTCTCCGAGCCCTCCAGTGAGAAGCTCTTGGCGCCGAGAAATCGCTTCTGGATGAACTCCTCGAAGACGGCGGCCGTCGTCATCTGCCGGTAGATGCGGAGCTGCTGGCGTCGATCGAGCTGGATGCGGTTTTCACACCCCTCCATGCGCACCTGGAGCCACTGCCGGGAGCGCAGATCGTCCATGTGCATGAACTGGACGCCGATCGATCGGCAGTAGGTGTTCCGCAGCCGCTTGAGGATCTGCCGCAGCGACATCGACCGCGGACCCTCGATCGTGTCGGTGGAGAACGACCGATCCATGTCGGTGTCGGTGAGCCGGTAGAAGGCCGGGTCGAGCTCCGGCAGGCCCGGACGCGGTCGCCCGAGCGGATCGATCTCGGCCATCAGGTGGCCGCGCACCCGGAAGGCCCGCACGAGCTGGTCGACACGATCCTGCAGGAATGCCACGCGCTCCTCGCCCGCCGTGCCATCCGCCGCGGGAGGCAGCGGCAGCGGCATCGCCTCTCCGGCCGGGGCTGCGGGCAGATGGACGTCGCCGTTGGCCATCGCCACGGCGTGCCCCGTGGCGATCTGGTCCGGAGCCACGAACTTGCGTGCGGCGGCCGGCGGCAGCGTGGCCCCCTCCGGCACACTCCGCACGGCCATCCCGGCGCCGGCCGGACGGGCATGCCCGTTGCCCCCGGGCCCGCCGCCCGTCTCGAGCGAACGGAAGTACGCCCGCCAGTCGGGCGAGAGGCTGTCGGGGTCGGACCGATACTGCTCGAACAGGTCTTCGAGAAAAGCCAGGCTCGCCGTGCCGGCCGAGTCGATGTCGTCGATGGTGCTCACGGTCCGGGATTCACTCTTCCGGGTTCATTCGGGCTCATTCGGGTTCATTCGGGTCCACGTGCCCCGCCCCGTCCGCTGGGCGGCAGGCCATCGGCATCTCCGCCGTCACATCGCCAGCAGCAGCCGGCCCGGGCTCTCGAGATAGCCGATGACTTCGTTCAGAAACCGCGCCGCCATCGCGCCGTCCACGATGCGGTGATCGTAGGACAGCGAGAGCGGCATCATGAGCCGGGGTTCGATGCGATCCTCGTGGACGACCGGCATCTTTCGGGACCGTCCGAGCAGCAGGATGGCCACCTCGGGCCAGTTGATGATCGGCGTCGAATAGGCGCCGCCGACCGCGCCGAGATTGCTGATCGTGAACGTGCCCCCGCGCAGGTCCTCGATCCCGTACTGCGCGTTCTTCGCCTTCTCGGCGGTGTCGGCGATCGCCTGCGCGACCTGGGGGATGCTCATGCGATCACACTCTCGCAGCACCGGCACGACGAGACCCCGGGGCGTGTCCACCGCGAGCCCGATGTTCACGTACTCCTTGTAGAGAATCTCGCCCTTCTCGGGGTCGATCGACGCGTTGATGGCGGGATGCTGCCGCAGGGAGAGGCTGACCGCCTTGATCACGAACGCCAGCGCGGTGAGCTTGAGGTTGCTCTTCGCGTACTCCGGCGCGCTGGCCTTGCGCAACTGCTCGAGCTCGGTGACGTCGGCGTCGTCGAAGTTCGTGAGGTGGGGGATCTCCTGGACGCTGCGCAGCATGTTCGCGGCGATCGTCTTCCGCATGCGCGACATCTGCTCACGGCGGACGGGACCCCAATCGTCCCGGTCCGTGGCGGCCGACGCCCGGGCCGTCGAGCGCCCGCCTGCCTGACGCACGGCGGCGACCACGTCCTCGCGCACGATCCGCCCGCCCGGACCCGTGCCACGGACGCCGGCGAGATCGACCCCGAGCTCCCGTGCCAGCCGGCGCACGGCCGGCCCCGCCGGCTCCACGGCGGTTCCCGCGGCCACACCGGCCGCCGGCTCCGGCGGCACGGTGGACGCCCGGGCAGCCACCGGTTCGGGCTGCCGCACCGCGGCGGCGACGGGACTCGCGACGGCTGCCGGCGCCTGCGGCGGCGCGGACGGTGCCTGCGGCTGCACGGCCGGAGCCGCGGCCGCAGCAGGGGGTGCCTTGGCAGGGGTCGAAGCCGCTCCGGCCGCGTCGAGCGTGACGAGCGCCTGGCCGACCTTGACGGTATCCCCCTTCTTCACGAGCACCTCGGCGACGCGCCCACCCGGGGGACACGGCACCTCGATGACCGCCTTGTCGGTCTCGACCTCCAGCAGAGCCTGCCCGGGCCTCAGCACGTCGCCGGGCGAGACGAAGACGGAGACGACGTCTCCCGAGGCGATGTTTTCACCGAGATCCGGGAGCTTGAATTCGACGGCCATGCGTGGGAGATCGGGGATGGGGGTGGGAGAAACGAAGCAGGACGACGCCGGGGCGTCACGCGGGATCAGGCCAACGCAGCATCGATCTTGTCGGGGTTCACCCCGAGCGAGGCGATCGCATCGGACACGACGTGCGACCCGATCGCACCGGTCGCAGCCAGCCTCGACAGCGTGCCGATCGCGATGCACTCCGCATCGACCTCGAAGTGCCGCCGGAGCGGACCACGGGTGTCGCTGCGACCGAACCCGTCGGTGCCCATCGCGAACAGGCCGCCGGGAATCCAGGGATCGAGCTGCTCCGGCACGGCCCGCACGTGGTCGCTCGCCGCGACGAACACGCCCCGCTCGTCGGCGAGCACGCGCTCGAGGTAACTCGACCGGGGCGACGCGCCGGGATGGAGCATGTTCCAGCGACGGCACTCCTGCGCCTCGCGCCTCAGCTCCTTCCAGCTCGTCACGCTCCAGACGGTGCTCGCCACACCCCAGCGCTCCGCGAGCAGGTCCGCCGCCCGCAGCACCTCCCGCAGGATCGCGCCGGAACCGAGCAGGTGGACCCGCGGCAGCCCGGCCGCCACCGGGGGCCCCGCCGCGGCCACGTCGCGCAGCCGGTACATGCCCTTGAGAATGCCCTCCGCACAACCGGCGGGCATCGGCGGCATCTCGTAGTTTTCGTTGTAGACCGTGATGTAGTAGATCCAGTCCTCACCCTTGGCATACATCCGCTCCATGCCGTCGAGCATGATCACGGTCGTCTCGTAGACGAATGCCGGGTCGTACGCCCGCACGGTCGGATAGGCCATCGCGAAGAGATGGCTGTGACCGTCCTGATGCTGGAGGCCCTCCCCCGCGAGCGTCGTCCGACCCGCCGTGCCGCCCAGGAGGAAGCCCCGCGCACGACAGTCGCACGCGGCCCAGATGAGGTCGCCGATGCGCTGGAAGCCGAACATCGAGTAGTAGATGAAGATCGGGATCATCGGCACGCCGTGGCTGGCATAGGCGGTGCCGGCGGCGATGAAGCTCGACATGCTGCCGGCCTCGGTGATCCCCTCCTCGAGAATCTGGCCGTCCTTGGCCTCGCGGTAGTAGAGCAGCTGATCGGAGTCCACCGGCTCGTAGAGCTGGCCGGTATGCGCGTAGATGCCGCACTGCTTGAACAGCGGATCCATCCCGAACGTGCGCGACTCGTCGGGCACGATCGGCACGATGAACCGCCCCACCTGCTTGTCCTTGAGCAACGACGCCATCAGCGTGACGGCGCCGGTCGTCGTGGAGACCTCGCGGCCGGCACTCTTCTCGATGAACCCCGCATAGTCGGCCAGCGACGGGGTCTGCAGCCGGGGCGGCTCGGCGGGCCGCATCGGCACATAGCCCCCGAGCGACTCGCGGCGCTCCCGCAGGTAGCGGATCTCCGCCGAATCCTCCGGCGGTCGATAGAACGGCGCCTTGGCCACCTCGTCGTCCGAGATCGGAATGCCGAATCGTGAACGGAACGCCCGCAGCTCCTCCTCGTTGAGCTTCTTCTGCTGGTGGGTCACGTTGCGACCCTCGCCCACCTCGCCGAGCCCGTAGCCCTTGATCGTCTTCGCGATGACCACCGTCGGCTTGCCGTGGCACTTCATCGCCGCCGCGTAGGCGGCGTAGACCTTCTCCGGATCGTGCCCTCCCCGACGCAGCTTCTTGAGCTTTTCGTCCGAGAGATGGGCCACCATCTCCTTCAGTTCCGGATCGGCACCGAAGAAGTGCTCGCGGATGTAGCTGCCCGGCATGACGGTGTATTTCTGATACTGTCCGTCCACCACCTCGTTCATCCGCTTGACGAGCAGGCCCTTGTCGTCCTTCGCCAGCAGGGCGTCCCACTCGTCGCCCCAGACGACCTTGAGGACGTTCCATCCCGCCCCGCGGAAGATGCCTTCGAGCTCCTGGATGATCTTGCCGTTGCCCCGCACGGGCCCGTCGAGCCGCTGGAGATTGCAGTTGATGACGAACACGAGGTTGTCGAGCCGCTCCCGGGCCGCCAGCGTGATCGCGCCGAGCGTTTCCGGCTCGTCGGTCTCTCCGTCGCCGATGAAGCACCAGACGTGCTGCCGGCTCGTGTCCTTGATGCCGCGGTCCTGCAGGTACTTGTTGAACCGCGCCTGGTAGATCGCCATGATGGGTCCGAGTCCCATCGACACGGTGGGAAACTCCCAGAACCCCGGCATGAGCCACGGGTGCGGATAGCTCGACAGGCCGCCACCCGGGGCGAGCTCCCGCCGGAAGTTCTCCAGCTGCTTCTCCGAGATCCTGCCTTCGAGGAACGCGCGGGCGTAGATGCCGGGCGAGGCGTGCCCCTGGAAGTAGACCTGGTCACCCGAGTAGTCGTCGCCGCGGCCGCGGATGAAGTGGTTCATCGCGACCTCGACCAGCGTCGCCGAGGAGGCGAAGGTCGAGATGTGGCCGCCGATGCTCTTGTCCTCCCGGTTGGCCCGCACCACCATCGCCATCGCGTTCCAGCGGATGATGCTCTTGATCCGGCGCTCGAGCTCGCGGTTGCCGGGAAACGCCGGCTGCTTGTCGGCCGGGATGGTGTTGATGTACGGGGTCGTCACCGAGAAGGGGATCGGGACGCCGAGGCGATACGCCTCCTGCTCGATGACCCGCAAGAGATAGCTCGCGCGATCGGAACCCCGGCTGGTGGCGACATACCGGAGGGAGTCGATCCATTCCCGGGTCTCGCCCGGGTCCGAATCGACCTCGGACGTGCCGTCGGTGCGCTCGGGCTGGCCCGACGCACGATCCCCCATCTGCGCGATCGACATCGGGGCGTGCGCGCCACGGGGCAGGACGTCGCCCGCGCCACCGGGGTCGCTCGGAGCGGTCGCCCCACCTCCGCGGGAAAACTCGACGTCGGGGCTGCTCATGCGTCGCTCCGCAGAAGGGGACCTTTCCGAATGTCGCGATTATCCGGGCGGCCTCGGGCAGCGTAAAGGGCGAATCCCGGCGCAGCCGCCGAGCGGTGCCGCGGCCGCCACCAGGGCCACCGCGGCCGCATGCGCCCAGTGCGAGAGGCGGGAGTCGAACCCGCACGCCTTGCGGCACTGGAACCTAAATCCAGCGCGTCTGCCAGTTCCGCCACTCTCGCGCACGACCTCATTCTACGCCCGGAAACCCATCCCGTCGGCCGGCCGACGCCTCGTCGAGCAATCGCTCCAGTCCGCCGGCACCTCCGACGGAGCGTGGCGGCCATGCGGCGACGACGAGCTCGTGGAGCGTCTCGTCATCGGGCGCGAGCGAGCGTTTGCCGAAGCGGATCTCGAGCGATCGCACCTGCTCCGCGGCCGCATGGTTCGCGTTCCAGGCACGCACCAGTCCCGCGGCGACGCCCGGAGCGAAACACCGCATCTGCGGCTCGTGGAGCACCCAGAAGAGCTTGTGCCAGCGATGGTGCGGCAGCGACATGAAGCCACCCGCGGGCTCGGCGGTCTCGAACGGCGCGCCGCCGCGCACCAGATCGACGACGCGTCCGTCGGCGAGCACGGCCCGGCTCACGACCCACTGCCGCTGGGCACGCACGTCCGCGAACATGAGCCACTCCTGATGCAGGGCCGTGAGATCGAGCAGCACCTCGATCGCCGGAGGAAGTCGGGGCCGATCGTTCGTGGTCGCGGGCCGGAGCAGCGCCGCCGTCCACCCGACGACCGCGAGCGCCAGGGCCGCCGCACACGCAGCCGTCGCCCCACGCCCCAGTCCCAGGCAGACGCCCTCCCCGGCCACGCGTCGCCCCCGGTCCCACCACGCCGAAGGCACGAGCGGAAGCCAGGCGGCGATCGCGATCGGCGCGAACAGGCCCACCGACATCGCTCCCCAGATGACGAGGTGGAACGACGCGAACGCCGTGACCAGGACTCCCCGCACGCTCGCCATCGGCGCGGCCAGCACGAGCAGCGCCCCGGCGATCTCGAACGGCGGCACCAGCCGCGTCAGGGGCCGCACGATCCGGTCGGCATCCGCGAGCGCCATGCCCAGGTGCGTGCCGTGGTCGTGCACCGACAGCGCATGGCCGAGTGCCGCCCCGGACCACCACGTGGCGTTGCACTTGCCGATGCCGGCCGAGAGGTACACGAGCGCGAGCTGCACGACGAGCGCCGCGGTGCCCACTGACCAGGCGCACTGCGGTCGCGGGCCCGGCTCGCCGCCACGACGGAGCGCGTCGCAGGACCACACCGCGCCGAGCGGGACGAAGCAGGCCCAGAACAGCTGACAGGCGAGCCAGGAATCGCCGGCATTGGTCGCCGGTGCGGTGCGTCGCACGATGCTGACGACCGCCACCCAGGCGAGGATCGTCGCGAGTCGCGTAACGCATCCGACGGCGAGCAGGAGCCCGGCGCCCCCCTCGAGCGCGAGGATCGCAGCGGCCCACGCGTCGGAATCGCTGAGAAGCGCCGCGGACCAGCACGTGGCACGCCCCGCGTACTCCCGCACGGCGTCCGGGGTGAACATCCCCGTGGCGGTGTGCATGAGGCGGAAGTCCCGCGTGCGCAGGAGGCAGTCGGCGACGAGGACGCCACCGAGCGCGATGCGGTAGGCGGCGAGACTCCGCAGGTCGAGCGCGAAGGCGGCCCGCGCCCAGGCCGTCGAAAAGCCGCGGTTTCTTGAAGCTTCCACGATCCGAAACTACAACACGGCCGGTCCGATGATCGATCCCAATCCTGTGCCCGACGGCCCCCGGACGGGCGCGATGCCCGTCCCGCTCCCGCCGTCCCGAGGAGAGCTGGAATGCACGTGCCCCTGGTGGTGCTCGGTGGTGGCCCCGGCGGCTATGCGGCCGCATTCCTCGCGGCCGATCTCGGCATGGAGGTCGCCCTCGTCGATCGCGATGAACGGCTCGGCGGCACGTGCCTGCTCCGCGGCTGCATCCCGTCGAAGGCGCTCCTGCACGTCGGACGGGTCGTGGCCGAGAGCCGCGAGATGGCCGAATGGGGTGTGTCGTTCGGCAGGCCGACGATCGACCTCGACGCGCTGCGACGGCGGAAGGAGAAGCTCATCGGCACGCTCACCGGCGGGCTCGCCACGCTCGCGCGGCGGCGGAAGGTCTCGCTCCTGCACGGCGCGGCCCGCTTCATCGACTCGACGACGCTGGAGATCGCCCCGACGCAGCCGGGCGCTGCCAGCCAGACCGTGACCTTCGACCACTGCATCCTCGCGAGTGGATCGCGGCCGGCACGCATTCCCGCGTTCGACATCGGCAGTCCGCGGGTGATGGACTCCACCGCGGCACTCGAACTGCCCGACATTCCGGAGTCGCTGCTCGTCGTGGGTGGCGGCTACATCGGGCTGGAAATGGGCACGGTCTACGCCGAACTCGGCTCGCGGGTCTCCGTCGTCGAACTCACCGACGGCCTCCTGCCGGGTGCCGACCGTGATCTCGTGAAGCCGCTCCAGCAGCGTCTCGGCACGATCTTCGAGGCGATCATGCTCGGCACGAAGGTGACGGGGCTGCAGGACGTCGGCACTGCGGTGCGCGTCCAATTCGAGGGGGCGGGCGGGGCTCTGGAACGCTCCTTCGCCCGCGTGCTCGTCGCCGTGGGCCGCCGGCCGAACTCGGACGGGATCGGTCTCGAGAACACCGGCGTCACGATCGACCGCCGCGGCTTCGTGGAGGTGGACGGTCAGCAGCGCACGAGCGATCCGCACATCCTCGCGATCGGGGACGTCTGTGGTGAACCGATGCTGGCGCACCGCGCGAGTCACCAGGGCAAGGTGGCGGTGGAGGCGCTCCACGGCGAGCCGGCGTTGTTCGCTCCGCGCGCGATCCCGGCGGTGGTCTTCACCGACCCCGAGATCGCGTGGGCCGGGCTGACGGAGCAGGAGGCGACCGCCGCGGGGCGGGTCGTCGACGTGAGCCGCTACCCGTGGGCCGCGAGCGGCCGGGCGCAGGCGCTCGGCCGCACCGACGGACTGACCAAAATCCTCGTCGATCCGGAAACCGACGCGGTGCTCGGGGTGGGCGTGGTCGGTCCGGGCGCGGGCGAACTCATCGCCGAGGGCGTCCTCGCCATCGAGATGGGGTGCAGTGCCCGCGACCTGATGGAAACGATCCATCCCCATCCGACGCTCGGCGAAACGGTGGCGTTCTCCGCGGAGAACTACTTCGGCCTCGCCACCGAGATCTATCGGCCGCGCACCGCGGACGCGTCGGCCGGTTGAGCCCCGACCGCCGCCGGTCGGACCGGCCACTCGGGCGCCCGGATCAGCCTCCGCCCTGCAGCATCCGCGACCGGGCCAGCGCGTCCTCGGCCTCGGCGATCCAGCCCCCCCGCTGGCAGGCCACGCTCAGGGCCGTGAAGCTGAAGGGGTCGGTCGGCTCGAGCTCGCATACCCGCCGTGCGTGCCGCACCGCGTCACCGTGCCGCTCGAGCCGCGTGCACCAGGCCGCGAGCGCCGAATGCGCGAGTGCGAAATCGGGATGATCGGCGACGACACCCTCGAGGGCGTGCACGGCCCCGGCGAGATCGCCCGCCGCCTTGAGCCGCTCGGCGGCCTCGTACCTCGCTTCTCGCGTCCCCGCCACGTTCGCGTCGTCCGTCATGGTCACTCCCGAGCCGTACCCACGCCGCGTGCCACGGCCCATCCGCGGGGTGCGGACGCGACCGATCGCGACGACTCGGCAGTATAGGCAGACCGTCGGCGCCCGGCGGGGGAAGATGGATCGGCTCGTCGCACGAACACGAAACTGGGATTGAATCGCCGCGGGGACCGAGCCGATAAACCCAGCGGTTCGTCGATCCGTGGCGACAGAGGCGTGACGTGAGCATCCATCCACTCGCCGTGGTCAGTCCTGGAGCCCGTCTCGGCGCGGGCGTGCGGATCGCGGCGTTCGCCACCGTCGAGGACGACGTCGAACTCGGGGATCACTGCACGGTCGGAAGCGGGGCCGTGCTCAAGTCCGGCGTCACCGCCGGGTCCCACAACGAGTTCGCGGAGCACGTCGTGATCGGCGGCGCCCCACAGCACGTCGCCCGGCCGAAGGACATCGGCCGCGTGGTGATCGGCGACCACAACGTCTTCCGCGAATACGTCACGGTGCACCGGGCGCTCAAGACGGACGTGACCACGTCGGTCGGCAGCCACAACTACGTGATGGCGGGAGCCCATCTCGGGCACGATGTCACGGTGGGCAACAACTGCATCTTCGCCAACGGCGCCCTGCTCGGCGGTCACGTCGCGGTCGAGGACCGGGCGTTCGTGTCGGGTGCCGTCGCCGTGCACCAGTTCGTCAGGATCGGCCGACTCGCCATGGTCGGCGGGCACGCGCGCGTCGTCCAGGACATCCCGCCGTTCATGCTGCTCGACGGTCAGAGCGGCTGCATCGTCGGCCTCAACAACGTCGGGCTGCGACGGAGCGGGCATTCGGCCGACGACATCGCCGACCTGAAGGCGGCGTATCGCGTCATCTATCGCCGTGGATTGCCATGGAAGGAGGTGCTCGACACCCTCCGCCGTGACTTCACGAGCGGTCCCGTGGCACACCTGTGCGACTTTCTCGGCGGTGGCACGCGAGGCTTCTCGCAGGAGCGGCGGGCGCCGCCCGCCCCGACGCTGCGGATTCGCGTGCCCGAGGACGATCCGGCCACGGTGCGGGCGAAGGCCGGCTGACCGCGCCCCACGGCCGTTCACGCCCGGCGCTCGATCGCCTGCATGACCTCGAGCACGTCCCGCTCTCCCCGGTGCGGTGCCGCGACGACCTGGACGCCCACCGGAAGTCCGGTGCTGCCGCGATCACAGTCGGCGGCCAGCGCGACCAGCGGATCGCGCGTCGCACGACGTCCAGCCTCCTCGTCCGCACGCACCCGGGTCACCGGCACGGCGCCGGCCGCGAGGTCGAGCAGATTCGCGAGCAGGCACGGAGCGGCGGCGAGCATCAGTCGGGCGGCCGTGCCGTGTCGCAAGGCCGGCACCGCCGACACGGGGCAGACGAGCACGTCGCACTCCCGCATGTGCTCGGTACAGCGCGCCATGAACGCCGCGCGTCGGTCGAGCAGACGCGCGAAGGCCGCCGGCGCGAGTGGTCCGGTGGCCGCGAGCGCCTGCGCCTCGATCAATCTGCCGGAGGCTGCCGCCACGGCGGCGAGGGGTCGCCTGAGCCAGCGCGGCAGCCGCGCGAGCCGGAGAAGCCGGGCGACTCCCGGAATCGGACGCGCGCGGCCGAACAAGGCCCGCACCTGACGGCCGCCGTCGGCGGCCAGGATGGCCAGATGCAACCACGCGGCGTCGGTCGCGATCGTGCCATCGAGCGGCACGATCTGGCAGCCCGCGCCGCGCACGGCCTCGACCCCCTCGCGGACGGCACGGACGACGGCCGGTGAGCCCGGGATCGGCCCCGCATCGTCCCACCAGCCGACGCGCAGGTCCGCGAGCGCGACCGGCCTGCGCGACGTCTCGTCCTCCGCTCGCTCGCCGGCGACATCCACACCGACCGCCAGCAGTCCGCGCCTCAGATCCGCGACGTGCCTGGCGAGAAACCCGGCACGCGTGCGGACGACCGTCAGTCGCGGCATCGTGCGCACCGCGCCGCCCCCTCCGAGGATGGACGTCCGCGGCACGATCGTCGCCAGTCCGCAGGAATGCGCGGGCTGGCGGAGGCTGCCCGCGAGATCGTTGCCGACCGCGAGCGGCACGACGCCGGCCGCGACGAGCGCCGCGTCGCCACCACTCGACCCACCAGGACTGCGTTCGGGATCGGCGGGGTGGTAGGTGCGGCCCCAGACAGGATTGTCGGTTTCGTGGAGGTACATCGCCTGGGGCACGTTCGCCTTGCCGATGACGACCGCACCCGCGGCTGCGAGGCGGACCACGATCTCCGCATCCGCCGCATCGACATCCTTCCGGCGGGACACGAGACCGAGCGTGGTGACGAGACCGCGCACGGGAAAACACTCCTTGACGCTCACCGGAACACCCGCGAGGACGCCGCTCGAGCCCGCTCTGATCATGGCCGCGTCCTGCTCCGCGGCGACGCGAGTCTGGATCAACGCGTTGAGTCCGGCGTGCCGCTCACGGTGCCGTCGAACGTGCTCCGCCCACACGTCGCTGGCGCGCGCCGCTCCGGTCGCGACGGCCGTGGCGATCGACTCCACGGTCTCCATCGAACGTCCTCTCCGAATGCACCGCGCGTCGTTCCGGATGCGCACCAGCGGCAACAGATCCGACCGCCTGGTCCTGAAGATCGCCCGGTCGTGCGGACCGCATGGCGGCGCGTCCCGCCGTGTGGATCCGGCCGAAACCGCCCCTCGCGCCCGGCGGCATCCGGTGCCGCTCCAAGGGGTCACGGACGTGGGCTCGGATCAAAAGTCGGCGGGCGGTGCATCCGATGGCGGGGCCGGCTGCTCCTCGGCGGCCGGGGCGTCCGGCTGCGGGTTTGCATCCGAAGCCGGCTCGTCGGCGGGTGCGGCGGGCTCCTCTGTCGGGGCCGGCGTGGTCGGGGCCGGGTCGATTTCCGGCACCTCAAGTTTCGGAGCCGGCTCGGCTGGATCGATCTCCGGAACCTCGAGCGCCGGGGCCTTGGCCGCTGGCTCGGACTTCGGGGACTCGGGAGCCTCGCCCAGATCCGGCACGGGAATGGCCGGCGGTGCGGGGCTGGGCGGGGCGTCGGCTCCGGGCAGGCCCACCGGCGCCGCCTCGATGGTGTCGACCGCACGTGTCAGGCCGAGGGGCCCCTCGCCCGGTCGATCGACGGAGCGCACGTCGGCCGCCCAGACCGTGCCGCCATCGAAGATCACCCCCGTGACGAGGCACCGCTCGCCGAGCTCCGCGACCGGAGCCTGACGGGACACGACTGCAACCTCCCGGCTCTGGCCGTCCGCCTCCTCGATGAGCACCTTGGAGCACCAGTACGGCCCGACCGCCCGGGTCGAGTCGAACGTGACCGGAAGCACGACGCCGTCGCTGTCGCGCCGCGCGAACGAGAGCCAGTTGCGAGCCAGCCGCGTCAGATCCGACACGAGGGGGCTGTCCGGCTGGAGCGTCGGCACGAGCGGATCGAGCCGCACCGAGGCCTCTTCGAAGGGACGTCCCGAGTCCACGGCAACGGCCTCGAGCATCGCCAGCTCCTCGGCGACCCGCGTGAGCGATCGATACCACGCGACCATCTGCCGCTTGCGCTGCGGGTCGTCTGAACCGATCTCCGTCAGGAGCCCCGCCATCTGCACGGCCTCCTCGATCGCGGCATCGAGTGACGCGACGTCGAGCGGCTCCGGCTCGGGCGGAGGCGGCGGGACGGCGACCGGCGCCGTGTTGAGAAGGTCGGCGAGCCCCGGCGGCATCGGCGTGGAAGGCGCGACGGCGAGCGGATCGACGGCTGGGATCGCGGCTGCGAGGTCAGCCGCCGCCGGCGCATCGCCATCCTCGTTCGGCGCGGGACTCTTCTCACCAGGGGCCGTGCCGCCCAGCGGATCGTCACCCATCTCCTTGTCGGCGACGGCATCCTGCGGCGCATCGGCCGGCGCTCCGTCCGCGGACGCATCGAAGGCCTTCTGCCGCTCGCCCGTACCGCCCTCGTTCGGCTCCGACGGCCCGGGCTCCAGCCCCGCGAGTCCGGGGAGCGATTCGAGGCCGCCACCGTTCTGGGCCCGAGGCGCTGGCTCGGTCTTCCGCGCGACCTGCCGCGGGCGCGGCAGGATGAAGGACGCACCCGGGAGCCACCGCCGCATGCCGATCGTATCGGGCCAGCCGAGCCACATCAGCCCGATGAGCAGGGCGATCACGATCGGGATCGACGCCGCGCCGCCCAGGACGATCCCGAGGACCTGGCCCAGCCCGCCGCCCTTCTTCTTCGGGGCGGCGGGGCGAGGAGCCGGTCGCGCCGCCGCGGCGCCCCCCGCGCCCAACGCGACAGCCGCCGCACCGACCGCCGGCTCGACCGCCGATGCGGCGAAGAAACCCGCCGCGGCGTCCTCCTCACCGATCTCGTCGCGTGCCGCGTCGTTGTCCGATGCCTCGCCGATCTGGTCCCAGGGCGACGCCTCCTCGTTCGATCCGGCGGCGGACTCTTCGAGCGATCCCCATGCCGCGTCAGCCAATGCCGCGGACGCCTCCGGGTCACCGCCGGCAGCGGCAGCCACACCAGCCTCGTCGCTCGCGTCGTCCCATGGCGCGGCGGCGCTGCCGAAGTCGAAGGGATCATCCCCGGCGTCGGCGGCCGCCGCTGGATCCTCTTCCATGCCGCTCGCCGGCGAGAACACCGACAGTGCAGGAGTCTCGGTCCCGGCGGCGGTGCCGTCGTCATCGGCGGCGTCGCCCTCGGCCGCCTCGGGCTCATCTCGGCCCTCGAACACGTCGAACGGACCGCGCGACACGGCCTCGACGTCCTCGTGGTGCGTGCTTCCGTGATCGATCGGGCCGTCACCCCCCACGAGTTCGGCAAACAAGTCGCCGTCGAGCGTCTCGTCGTCAGCCGACGGAGCCGGCTCCTCAGGCAACGCTCCGGTGAAGGAAGCGTGCGATGGCACGACCTCCCCCGCATCTTCGTCCCCCGCATCTTCGTCTTCGTTTGCGTCGCTCGACTCGACGGTGTCCTCCGTGACGACACCAAAGGGATTGTCATCACTGACCGCGTGCACCGCATCCTCGAGCGCCGCGAACGGGTCGGCGGATGACGCCGCGGTAAGTCCCGCGAAGGGATCCTCCGCCGGCGATTCCAGGGCTTCCGCACCCGCGTCCGACGTCTCGTCGCGACTCCCGGCATCGAGTGTCGCGAAGTCGAACGCCCCCACGCCGTCGTCACCCGGCGCATCGGCGACGAGGTCGGCCCACGGATCCTCTGCGGAGTTCCGCTCGTCATCGGGCGGCGTGTCGGATGCCATGCGACGAAGTCTCCCCTTTTCTTGACCTTGCTTGACCTTGCTTGACCTTGCTTGACCTTGCTTGACCTTGTTTGAGCTTGCGTAGCCTTGTCGGGACTTGCTCGGACCCTGCGTAGCCTTGCTTGGACCTAGCGCGAAACTGTCCGGGTCTCCCCTGGCGGGTCTGACCGTCGGATCACTCGTTGCCGCGGCGACCCGACCGCCTGGGGAGGCGCGACATCGGCATGGATGATCCTCTCCGACGCCCGCGAGGGCAAAGTGTACCACCGCCGGAAACACGTCCGCCACGGCCGGAGCGCGCGAGGAGTCGCGCTCAGAACCCGTGGGCCGGTCCGTACCGCTCCTCGAGGCTCTCGAGCAGCCAGCGTTCCGACACCGTCTGGCCCGTCGCCCGGGTCACGAGCGGGACCGACTCGAGCGTGCGGCCGACGGCGTGCACCTCGGTCCGCAGCCAGCCGAGCAGCGTGTCGAACCGGCCGGCGGCCATTTCGCCCGGGATGCCCGGATGGCGATCGAGCGCCGCCCGCATGAGCTGGGCGGAAAAAATGTTCCCGAGCGTGTAGGTCGGAAAATAGCCGATCAGGCCGGCGCTCCAGTGGATGTCCTGGAGCACGCCCTGGGCGTCGTCGGGCGGCCGGATGCCGAAGTCCGCCTCGAAGCGGTCGTTCCATGCGGCCGGGAGGTCGCCCACGTCGAGCTCCCCCTGCACGACCGCCCGTTCGAGATCGAAGCGGAGCATGATGTGGAGGTTGTACGTGACCTCGTCGGCCTCGACGCGGATGCACGAGGGTCGCACGCAGAGCAGCGCCTCGTGCAGCGCGTCGGCGTCGGCGTCGGCGAGCGCCGCGGGAAAAGCGGCGCGCGCGCGAGGAAAGCACCAGGTCCAGAAGTCGCGCGCGCGGCCGACGAGATTCTCCCAGAGCCGCGACTGCGACTCGTGCACGCCGAGCGACGCCGCCTCGCCGGGCGGCAGCCCATACCAGTCGCGACGCAGTCCCTGCTCGTACAAGCCGTGCCCCGCCTCGTGCATGACCCCGAACAGGGCCGTGGGCAGGAAGCGTTCGTCCCACCGGGTGGTGATCCGGCAGTCGTCGGGACCGGCGGTCGAACAGAACGGATGGTCCGTCGTGTCGAGCCGTCCGCGCTCGAAGTCGAAACCGATGCGCGCCGCGACCTCCTGCACGAAGCGGCGCTGGACCTCGACCGGATAGTCCCGACGAAGCAGGGCGTCGTCGGGACGCTTCCTCGCCTCGACGCAGCGTCGCACGAGCGGCACGACGCCCTCGCGCAGCCTGCCGAAGACCTCGGCGACCGACGCCCAACGCGCGCCGGGCTCGTAGTCGTCCATCAGCGAGTCGTAGGGATCGAGGTCGGGAAGCTGGCACGCCGCCTGCTCGCGCTTGAGGCTGAAGATGCGTCGCAGCCACGGCTCCAGCATCGACCACGAGGCATCGGCCCGAGCCCGGGCCCACGCCTGCTGCCCCTCGACACAGGTGCGGGCCAGCTCCTCGACCAGCCTGGCGGGGAGCCGGGCCTGCTTGGCGAAATCGTGACGGAGCAGGCGAATCGTCGCCTGCGTCTCGGGCGATCCGGCCCGGGCCAACGGGCCTGCGGCGAGGGCGGCAAGCCGCTCCCCCTGCACCGGATCGGTGCGCTCGCGGTGGACGAGCGCGGCCAACGCCGCCGCCTGATCCGCGCGATAGCCTCCCGCCGCGACGGGCATCATCGTGCGTTCATCCCAGCCGAGCAGCGACTCGACCGACGCGAGCAGCGCGGTCCGGCGGGCGTGGTCGCACGCGGCGGCGAAGGATTCCTCGGCGGTGGCGACGGCTGCGGCCATGGATGGCTCCCGGCAGGGTGTGCGGACGGCGGCGAGTATGCTGACCGGGGGACGACGGCGGCAATGGACCGCGGTGCCTTCCCAGGGAATCTGACATGGTCGATGTGCTCGTCGTCGCCCCGCATCCGGACGACGCCGAGCTCGGCATGGGCGGCACGATCCGGCTGATGCTCGACCGCGGCCTCACCGTCGGCGTGCTCGACCTCACGGACGGCGAGCCGACCCCGTTGGGCTCGCCCGAGATCAGAGCCCGGGAAACCGCCGCTGCGACGCAGGCCCTCGGACTGCCGTGGCGGGAGAACCTCGGGCTGCCCAATCGGCGACTGCGGGCCACGCTCGACGCACGGGCGAGGCTCGCGGCCGTGTTCCGCCGCACGCGGCCACGCTGGCTGTTCGCGCCCCACTGGATCGACGCGCATCCGGACCACGTCGCCGCCACGCGTCTGACGGAGGCGGCCCGCTTCTGGTCGAAGCTGACCAGGTGCGATCTGCCCGGCGAGCCGTGGCATCCGGAGCGAATCTACCACTACGCCTGCGTGCATCTGCGGCGGGTGAGCCGGCCCGCGTTCGTCGTGGACGTCTCGGCAACCTGGGAGGCCAAGCGACGCAGCCTCGCCTGCTATGCGAGCCAGTTCCCCCCGTCGGCGCCGTCACCCACCGTGCTCGAGCGCGTCGCGGCGGCCGATGCCTGGTGGGGCGCGACGATCGGCACCTCCCACGGTGAACCGTTCTGGTCGCGGGAGCCGATCGCCCTGCGTGGCTTCGCCGACCTGTTCTGAGTGCGCGGGCCCCCGGGCCGGCGACCCGCGCGAACGTCGGGCGGTTGGCCCGATCACGGCGACCCGGGGGGTGCTCGATCACGGGCTGGCGCGGAACGCCCGCCGATGCCGATACGGATCGGGTGGCGGTCGACGGCGGCAGGGGTACCCGGGGATCACGATGGCCTCTCGCGACATCAACGTCATCGCGCTGGTCAAGGGGGGCGAACGGTACGTCTTCCTGTACGACGACGAGAGCCACGAGGAAGCGCTGCGGGCGATCGCCCGGCATGCCGCCAACCCCGAGCTGAACTTCTCGTGGTATGACGCCGCCGTCCTCGGCGACAAGGTGCGGCAGAACAAGCCCAAGCCGCGGCGACTCCGCTTCGGCCCGCGGGCCGACCGTCTCGCCTGACCGGACGCGAGGGCTCGATGAGCACGGCGTCTGGACGGCCGCTGGCATCGAGGGCCGCCGCCGGAGCGGCACCCGCGTTCAACGCCGCGGTGGCCCGGTTCCTCCGGTCCCTGGCCGCCGAGCGGGGCTGCTCGCCGTTCACCGTCAAGAGCTACCGCGAGGACCTGCTCCAGCTCGAGGAGTTCCTCTCGTCCGCGGGCTGCCATGGTCCGTCCGACGCCACGAGCGTGATCCTCAGGCGGTTCGCCTCCGGCCTCCATGCGGCGGGCTACGCCGCCTCGACGGTGGCCCGCAAGCTGGCGAGCATGCGCAGCTTCTTCGCCTACTGCCAGCGGGAGGGATGGATCACGGTCAATCCGGGCAAGCCGCTCCGCAGCCCGAAGCGGGGACGGACGCTGCCCCGCTTCCTGACCGGCGACGAAATCGCGCGGCTGCTCGCGGCGCCGCGTCCCGGTGCGCCGGGAGGGCTCCGCGACCAGGCGATCCTCGAGCTCATGTACTCGGCCGGCGTGCGCGTGCGGGAACTGGTCGATCTCGACGAGTCCGATCTCGACCTCGCCGCCGGCACCGTGCGGGTGCGGGGGAAGGGCCGCCGCGAGCGGCTCGGCATCGTCGGATCCCATGCGCGGAAGGCCCTGCAGGCATGGCTCGCCGCACGCGCTCGCGCGCGGCCCACGACCCGTCCCGCTGCCGGGGCCACGCGGGAATCACGCCGGCCGCTGTTCACCAACAAGCTCGGCGGCCGGCTGTCCGTGCGGGGCGTCGCGCGGCTGCTCGAGAAGCATCTCGCGGCCGCCGGCCTCACCCGCCGTGCCAGCCCCCACACCCTGCGGCACAGCTTCGCGACGCACCTCCTCGACGCGGGCGCCGACATCCGCAGCGTCCAGGAGCTGCTCGGCCACAAGAGCCTCGTGACGACGCAGGTCTATACGCACGTCACGACCTCACGGCTCCTCGAGGCGTTCGAGCGGGCGCATCCACGGGCGCGATGAACCGGCGACCCGCGCTCACAGCCCGACGCCGAGCCGCGCGGCCTTGATGCGGATGACGTGCTCGAAGGCGGGAAACGGATACTTGCGGCCCCGCTGGATCGACCACGAATAGGTTCCGTCGACCACCTGGCGCGGCAGGCGTCCCTCGATCACGAGGCGGGCCACCGCGTCGCAGAACGCCACGTCGGCGGGCGCCTGCACCCGCAGCCCGACCTTGAGACGCTCCGCGAGATCGGTCACGCCCGAGGATGGCGTCGGCTCGGCGGCCGGAAGCCGCGGGAGGGATGCGAGGAAACAGAGCGCGCCCGCCCACAGCACGCATCGCAGGCCGTGGGCACCGAGAAGCAGGACGCGGCGCGTCGGACCGATCGAGGGCATGGCGGCGGCAGACCCGGGGGATGGCCGGGAGGCTCGCAGGGGACCGAAACCGGGTCAATGCCGGGTTTCCCGCGGGCTCCGCCCCATCCCGCACGGCCCCGCTCGGCCTTCGCGAGACGGCAGGGGCGGTCACGCGGCGAAGTAGTCCGGCTCGTTGCCGGAACGCCACTTGACGTTGCAGCCGAGGCTCGGGACCTGCTCCGCGAGCGGCGGTCGGCCCGCGAGCAACGCGTCGAGCGCGGCACGGAGGTCGTGGCCCGTCACCGGCACGCCGCCGCCCGGTCGGCTGCCGTCGAGCTGCCCGCGATAGACGAGCGCGCGACCGGAGTCGAAGAGGTAGAAGTCCGGCGTGCACGCGGCGCGGTACGCCTTCGCGACGTCCTGCGTCTCGTCGTAGAGATAGGGGAACGGATACCCGCGCGCCTCGGCCTCGTGCACCATCTGCTCCGGGGAATCCGCAGGATGCGTCGAGACGTCGTTGGAGGAGATCGCGACGAAGCCGACGCCCCGCGGCAGGTACTCGCGGCCGAGCGCGGCGAGGTGATCCGCGACGTGCTTGACGAACGGGCAGTGGTTGCAGATGAACATCACCACCGTGCCACGCGCGCCGGCGGCGTCGGCGAAGGAGACCGTGCGGCCGTCCACGTTGGGCAGCGCGAAGTCGGGGGCGGGTGTGCCGAGCGGCAGCATCGTGCTCGGGGTGCGGACCATCGTGTCGTCTCCGTGCGGGGAAGGGGCTTCGTCGTCAGAGGGCGAACAGGCGGCGCGCGTTGGCCGTCGTGGCGGCGGCGAACGTGGCGAGCGCCTCGCCCCGGGCCAGGGCGAGACACGCGGCGGTGTGGATGACGTGGGCCGGCTCGTTCCGCCGGCCCCGCAGCGGTTCCGGGGAGAGGAACGGGCTGTCGGTCTCGACGAGCAGCCGGTCGAGCGGCACGGTGCACGCCGTCTCGCGCAGGGTCGCGGACGACCGGAAGGTCACCATCCCCGCGAAGCCGAGATGGCAGCCGAGGTCGATCGCCTCGGCCGCCTCGGCGGCCGTGCCCGTGAACGAGTGGAGCACGGCCGCGAACGGGCCCCGAGCCCGCGCCTCGCGCAGCAGGTCGAGGACGTCACGGGTGCTGTCGCGCGTGTGGATCACGAGCGGCAGGCCGTGCCGCTGGGCGAGGCGGACGTGCCTGTCGAAAAAGTCGCGCTGCACGTCCGCGGGGGCGGTCGTCCGATACCAGTCGAGTCCGGTCTCTCCGACCGCCGCCGCGCGGCCCCGCTCCACGAGCGCGACGACGCGATCCCACTCGTCCGCCTCCACGTCCGCGGTGTCGTTCGGGTGGATGCCGGCGGCGGCGGCGACGCCCGGCTCCCGCGCGGCGAGCGCGGCGGCGGCCTCGCTGTCGGCCGCCCGCGTGCCGACGACCACGATGCCGACGACCCCGGCGGCGCGGGCGCGGGCGAGCACGTCCGGCAGGTCTGCCCCGTAGCGCATGGGGTCGAGGTGGCAGTGGCTGTCGACCAGGTCCATGACGTGGTCAGGCCTGCGCCGGCGAGGGGGCGGGCGTCCGGCGGGCGAGCCGTTCGAGCGACTCGCCGTGCCGCCGGGCACTCGCGGCGGCCTCGTCGGCGAGGCTCGCAGCCGCCGCATCACGCTGCGAGGCGGCGGCCGCGATGGCCGCGCAGCCCTCCGCCTGACGACGCAGATCCGCGACGAGCCGCGGCAGCAGGTGCCCCAGGTCGACGTCGTGGAGCGCCGTGAACGAGAGCGGGTAGGCGTGGGGCGGCGGGGCGACCTCGCGTTCCTCGAGGATCGCGGCGGAGCGGGCGACGATCGCTCGTTGCTCGTCGACGAGTCGTGAGACGGCGTCCCGGATGTCGCCATCACCGGGGTAGGTCTGCACGCCCGAGTCGACGAGATACATCGGCAGCGACGACTCGAGCGTCATCACCAGCTGGGAGAGGTGGTCGGTGGTGGCCATGGCACTCGCCGGGAAACGGTCGCGGTCGGGGGCGGATCAGGAGACGATGCGTCCTGCCAGACGCGCACAGGCGTAGAGGCCCGACCAGAAGATGCCGAGCGCGGCCACCGGGACGACGAGGCCCGTCACGAGCGCTCCGGAGAGCGAGACGAGCGACAGCGGCTCGGAGGGTCGGTCGTCACCGGGGGGATCGAACGTCATCACCTTGAGCACCTTCAGGTAGTAGAAGAGGCTGATGACCGTGTTGAGCCCGCCCACCACGAGCAGCACGAGCATGAGCGGCTGGGCCGTGCTCAGGCGCACCGCCTCGACCACCGACGAGAACACGAGAAACTTGGCGACGAAGCCGGCGAGCGGCGGGAGGCCGATGAGGCTGACGAGGACCACCGCCATCGCGATGACGATGCCGGGGCTCGAGCGGATCAGGCCCGCATAGGACGCGATTTCCTCGCTCCGCAGCCGGTTCCGCAGCAGGGCGACGATCGCAAACGCGCCGAGGTTCATGAAGAGGTACGTGCCGAGGTAGAAGGCGAGGGCCGCGACCGCCCGCTGCGCCGCTTCGGGCCGCGTGCCGAGCAGGGCCGCGACCGCCGCCGCACCGATCATGAGGTAGCCCGCGTGGGCGATCGTCGAGTAGGCCAGCAGCCGCTTGATGTTGGTCTGCCCATACGCCGCGAGGTTGCCGAGCGTGCAGGTGACGGCGGCGAGCACGGCGATCACGAAGACCATGAACTGCCTGGTCGCGGCGAGTCCCGCCGCCGCGACGGGGCCGCCCGCGGCCTCGGCCACCGGTTCCCCGATCCCCGACACGATCCGCACGAGCAGGGCGACCGCCGCCGCCTTGCTGGCGACCGACAGAAACGCCCCCACCTCCGCGGCCGCACCCTCGAAGACGTCCGGGCACCAGAAGTGGAACGGCACCGCCGAGAGCTTGAACGAGAGCCCGACGGCGATCATGAGCCCGCCCAGCGCGAGTACGAGCGTGCGCCCGCCCCCCTCGCCGACGATCGCGGGCAGCTCCACCGCCATCGTCGGCAGATGGCACGTGCCGAGCACGCCCGCGACGAGACTGATGCCGTAGAGCATGATTCCCGCGGCACCCGCACCATACACGGCGTATTTCAGGCCCGCCTCCGAAGCGGCCTTCCGCCCCTTGAGCACCGCGGAGAGCGCGTAGGACGGCACGCTCGCCATCTCCACCGCGAGGAAGACGGTGAGCAGGTGGTTCGCCGACGCCATCAGGCACATGCCCAGCGCCCCACCGAGCACCATCGCGTAGAAATCGGCGCCGTCCTCACGATCCGGGATCCCCGAGGCGAGCGTGAAGGGCACGTAGAGCGCGAGGAAGCCGGCGAGCAGCAGCCTCACGTAGGCCGTCAGCGGATCGAAGAGCAGCAGGCCGCCGAACAGCTCCTGGCGAATCGGCGTCACGACCCCGTCGGCGGGAGTTCCCCACGGCGCGCCGGGCAGGCCCCGCAGATCGTTCCACGCGAACCACGTCGCGAACGCGATGCCACCGAGCGCGACGAACGCCGAGTCGAGACGTCTGGCGAGGGGCAGCATCCGGCAGACGAGCAGGAGGACGATCGTCGCCGCCAGGGCGAGTTCCGTGCGGAACAGCGGCAGCGACACGGTCATCGTGTCGGTCAGCGTGCTCGTGAGTATCGATCCGAGGTCCATGGGGTGCTCGCGGGGACGATGGGCGACTCAGTTGACCGGGCCGCCACCGGCCGGCGGAACGGCGGGTCCACGCGTCGCCGCGGAGACCAGGTCCGGGGCCGGCTGTTCGGATGCGGCCTGCGCCGACTCGCGGGGGGGCAGCGGCCGGGACGAGCGGGCGGTCCCGAGTGCCGGCTGCGTCGGCGGCGCCTCCGGCCGCACCTCGCGGGTCCATGCCGCGAGCGTTTCGACCTGATGGTTCACGGTCGGGCTGACATACGCGAAGAGCGTCTGCGGCGCGACGCCGAACAGGATCGCGAGGAACACCAGCGGCGCCGCGATCGCGAGCTCGCGCCGCGTCATCGGCACGAGATCCTCGCCATGGGGCCCCGTGTACTCGGCACCGAGGTAGACCCGCTGGATCGCCCAGAGGATGTAGGCCGCCGTCAGGATGACGGTGAACGCCGAGACCACGGCGAAGACCCGGCTGTAGTTCCAGGCGGAGAGCGTCACGAGCACCTCGCCGATGAAGCCGCAGAGGCCGGGCAGGCCGAGGCCGGCGAAGAAGATCGCGACCGCGAGCCCGGCGTAGACGGGCATGCGATTGAAGATCCCGCCGAACCGGTTCAGGTCGCGGTGGTGCACGCGGTCGTAGAGGACGCCCACCATGAAGAACATGCCGGCCGACGAGATGCCGTGGGCCAGCATCTGGAACATCGCTCCGTTGACCCCCTGCGCCCACGCGTCCCAGCGGAACTCGTTACCGGCGACCGCGCTCCACACGCCGAGGCCGAGCATCACGTATCCCATGTGGCTCACGGAGCTGTAGGCGACCATCCGCTTGAAGTCGGTCTGCGCGAGCGCGGCGAACGCGCCGTAGACCATCGACACGACGCCGAGGCCACAGACGAGCCAGGCGAGCGTGAGGCCGCCGCCCGGGCAGATCGGATAGCAGATGCGCAGGATGCCGTAGCCGCCGAGCTTGAGGAGCACGCCCGCGAGGATCATCGAGATCGGCGTCGGCGCCTCCACGTGCGCATCGGGCAGCCAGGTGTGCACCGGCACCACGGGCACCTTGATCACGAAACCGATGAGCAGCAGGAGGAACGCCCACGTCTCGAGGCTCATGCCCCAGACCTCGAGCGCGGCGAACGGGGAGTTCGGCAGCTGGCCGAGGGCCGAGAGCGCGAGGAGGTTGAAGGTGTGCACCGGCTCCGTGCCGCTCGCAATCTCGGCGGCGGCCGCCGCGTCCGGCACGACCCGGGCGGCCACGAGCTGCTCGGGCGACAGCATCCGCAGGTCGCTCGTGAAGTAGAGCATGAGGATGGCGATGAGCATGAGCACGCTGCCGAGGAGCGTGTAGAGAAAGAACTTGATCGCCGCATACTCCCGACGCGGCCCTCCCCAGATGCCGATGAGGAAGTACATCGGCAGCAGCATCACCTCCCAGAACACGTAGAAGAGAAAGAAGTCGAGCGACACGAACACGCCGACCATCCCGGTGACGAGGAGCAGGAAGAGCACGTGGTAGGCCTTGACGTGCTTCGTGATCGGCCAGCTCGCGGCGGAGGCGAGCATCGAGAGGAACGTGGTCAGGAGCACCAGCGGCATGCTGATGCCGTCGACGCCGAGCAGGTACTCGATGCCGAAGGCCGGAATCCACGGCTTCTTCACCACGGCCTGCATCCCGGCCTCGCCGATCGTGAACTGCGCGGGCCCCGCGGCACCGAAGCCGAGGGCGGCGAAGAGACCGGGCCACGCCATCCAGAGCGACAGCACGAAGGTGACCGCGGTGGTCGCGAACGCGATCCAGCGGATCGCCTCCTCGCGCGCCTTGGGAATGATCGGCAGCGACAGCAGGGCCGCGACGAAGGCCGGCAGGAAGACGATCAGCGTGAGTGGCCACAAGGCGGGCTGCGGCAGGGCGTCGGGCGTCATGTCGGCGGCTCGGGGAGGTGCTGGAGGAGGCGTGTCAGGAGGCGTGGTGCGGAGCGTGTTGGACGAGGCGGGGGCGGGTGTGTCACCGCGACGGCGTTTCAGCCTGCGAGCGAGGTGCGGAGCAGGAATCCGGCGACGACGGCGGCGACGACCGTGCCGAGGACGATGAAGGCGACGTACTGGCGGAGGCGGCCGGTCTGCAGCCCCTTCAGCCGCACGCCCGTGTTCCAGGTGGCGGCCGCGGTGGCGTTCACGACGCCGTCCACGATCGTCCGGTCGATCCAGGCGTCGATCCCGGCGAGGCCGCGGGCGAGCCGGGCGACGCCGTCGATGATCCGGTCGATCACGCCGCGGTCGTTCGCGCTGGCGAGTCGGGCGATGCCGAGCGTCGGCACGACGAAGAGCGCATGATACAGCTCGTCGAGGTACCAGCGGTTCGCGAGGAAGGTGTAGGCGGGCCCGCAGGCCTTCGCGACCGCCTCGGGCGACACGACGCGCCACAGGTACATCGCCGCCGCGACGAGCACGCCGGCCAGCGCCGTCGTGAAGGCCGTCAGCGTCGCCGTGACGTGGATCGAGCCCTCGTGGCTGAGATGCTCCGCCGGCACGACGAGCGACTGGCCGAAGACGAAGCCCCCCGCGAGCCCCTCGGCCGTGCCGGCGGGCCGCGCCTGCTCGAGCAGGTTGGCGATGCCGAAGCTACCCAGGGACCAGCCCGCCACGACGGCGAGCGCCGCCAGCGCGACGAGCGGGGCCACCATCACGTTGGGCGATTCGTGGGCATGGTCCGCGACGTGATGGTCACGCGGCTCGCCCGCGAAGGTCATGAACCAGAGGCGGAACATGTAGAAGGCCGTCAGGAACGCCCCGCCCGCCACGGCCCAGTAGAGGATCGCATGCCGCGGGTTCGCCTGCGCGAACGACAGGGCCTGCGCGAGGATCGAGTCCTTCGAGTAGTAGCCCGACAGCCCGATGACGAACGGTATGCCGGCGCCGATGATCGCGAGGCAGCCCACGAGCATCGTCCAGGCCGTCCACGGCATCACCTTGAGCAGGCCGCCCATCTTGCGCATGTCGTTCGTATGGCACGCGTGGATCACCGACCCCGAGCAGAGGAAGAGCAGGCTCTTGAAGAACGCGTGCGTGACGAGGTGAAACAGGCCGGCGACCCAGCCACCCACGCCGAGGGCGAGCATCATGTAGCCGAGCTGGCTCACGGTGGAGTAGGCGAGCACCCGCTTGATGTCGTTGGCGACGAGCGCGATGGTCGCGGCGATGAAGAGCGTGATCGCCCCGACGTACGCGATCACGAGCAGGACGTCGGGCGAGAGCACCGGGAAGAAGCGGCCGACGAGATAGACGCCGGCGGCGACCATCGTCGCCGAGTGCACGAGCGCCGAGACGGGCGTGGGCCCCTCCATGGCATCGGGCAGCCACACCGACAGCGGAAACTGGGCACTCTTGCCGACGCACCCGCAGAAGATGCCCACGCCGGCGACGAAGAGCAGCCAGCGACCGTACCCAGCCTCCCGCCAGCCCGGTGTCCGCGCGGCGATCTCCGCGGCCGCGACGTCGGCGGGCACGCCGGGGCGCCCCGCGATCGCCGCGACCTCGCGGGATGCCGCGAACGTCACCATACCGTCGGGCACCTGGAGCGCGTGGCCGTGCTCCGCCGGCCGCACCAGGCTGAAGAGCCCCGGCCGCGTCCGGCCGCCCCCCCCTGCGCCGGCCTGACCGGGGCCGTCGGCGAAGTGGAGCGTGCCGAGGGCGCCCCAGAGCGCCATCAGCCCGATCAGCATGCCGAAGTCGCCGATGCGGTTGACGATGAACGCCTTGTTCGCGGCCGTCGAGGCGCTCGGGCGCTCGTAATAGAAGCCGATCAGGAACCACGAGCAGATGCCGACGAGTTCCCAGAACACGAACACCATCGCGAGATTGCCGGCGATGACGAGCCCCAGCATCGAGAAGCAGAAGAGCGACAGTGCCTGGAAGAACCGCGGAAAGCGCCCCGGTCGGTGCAGGTGGCCACCCGCGGCGAGTCGCACCTCGTGGTCGGTCACCTCGTGCAGTTCATCGTGCATGTATCCCGACGCGTAGACATGGATGCAGGTCGCGATGAAGGTCACGACGACGAACATGAGCACGGTGAGCGTGTCGATGTACCAGCCGATGGAGAGCCGCAGGCGACCGCCCTCATACAGCGTGTACCAGTCACCCGCGTAGGCCGGTGGGGCGGCGTGGGCGTGCCCGTGCCGATCACCATGACCGTCGGCATGACCGTCGGCGTGCGCCGCATGGGACGCGTCGGTGTGCCCCGGGTCGACCGCCGCCGTGTCCGCCCGGGCGGACACGAGGCGGATCGCGCCCCCGGCCGCACCGGGTCCGTCCATCGGATCGGCCTCCACCGCGGTGTGCGCCCCACCGTGGCCATGGTCGATGGCGACCGGCGGATGGTGGCCGAGCCACAGGGCGAACGCGGTCAGCGACAGCACGAGGGAGGTGCCGATCGCGGCGGTCGCGACCCATGCCGCATTGCGGCCGTGCGGCCCCATCCGCGGCCCGAAAAACAGGATGGCCACGTACGAGCCGAGGGGCACGACCCAGGCCAGCCCGAGCAGCATCGGCAGCGTCGATTCCAAGCCCATGCCCGAGATCCCCGGTTCAGCCCTTCAGGTCGTCGGCGCGATCGACGTCGACGGTGGCGTGGTTGTTGTAGAAGTTGAGCGTGATCGCGAGGGCGACGGCCGCCTCGGCCGCCGCGAGGACGATCACGAACACGGCGATCGCCTGCCCGTCGAGCCCGATCGAGCGGGCTCCGTCGGCCTGCAGCCACGGCGAGGCGAAGGCCACGAAGTTGACGTTGGCGCCGTTGAGCACCAGCTCGATCCCCATGAGCACGCCGAGCGCGTTGCGCTTGGTCGCCATGCAGACGACGCCGCACACGAAGAGGATCGCGCCGACGACGAGGTAGTGGGACACGCCGGGCGGATGCCCCAGTGGCCCGAGCCCGAAGACAGGGCAAACCCACGCGAGGGGCGCGATCATCGCCATCATGATCCGCCTCCGACGAGCACCGACCCCGACCGGGCCGGTGCACCGGCCGGCGCCTCGCGTCCGATCGCCGCATGCTCGGCGACCGACACCGGCGGCTCCACCGAGGCGACCATTTCGACCGGCCGTGGCGTCTTCCGCCGCTTCGCGCGGGCCAGATAGGCGGCCGCCACGAGCACGACGAGCAGGTGCACCGAGATGATCTCGAACGGGAGCAGGTATCCGCTGCGACCCACCGCCGGCGAACCGGCAGGCGGCTCGTCGACGCGCACACCGACGAGCGCCATCCCCAGCGGGGTGGCCGACGGCTCCATCGGACCCACGCTGCCGGGCCGACGCCAGGGCTCGACCGACAGCGCCGCGACCAGCAGGAGCGTGAGCAGGGCCCCGCCGAGCAGACCGGCGGCAGCCTTCTCCCCCGCGGACGTCTTGATGGACACGAAGGGCGCCTGCGCCGTGAGCATGACGCCGAAGACGAGCAGAACGAGCGTCCCGCCGACGTAGATCATCAGCTGCATCGCACCGACGAATTCGGCGCCTGCGAGGAAGAAGAGCCCGGCCGTCGCGCCCAGCGACAGCACCAGGTAGAAGGCCATCCGCACCACGTTGTCTGCCAGCACGACGGCGAGCGCACAGCCGCAGGCGGCCGCTGCGAACAGCATGAAGAACACGGCGTGCCAGTCGAGCACCGCCAGCGGCGGCACGACCGCCCCGAGACAGCACGTCGATGCAACGGCGACCGCGGCACCGATCATGGTCGCACCTGTGCGGCAGGCACGAGCACGAGGTCGCCGGAGCCGGTCGGTGCGGACGCGGCCGCCCGCCCCCCCGGTCCCTCCAGCCAGCCTTCCCGGATCTCCCCGGCCGGCCGACGCATGCCGGGCACGAGGCCGCCCGGGAGGAACAGCTGCCAGAGCATCGCCCCCGCGAACATGACGGCCGCGATCGGCGTGCAGTACTTCAGGCACGTGGTCATGACCTGGTCGATCCGCAGCCGCGGCAGCGTCCAGCGGATCCACATCATCACGAGCACCCCGAGCGTCGCCTTGCCGAGCAGGTTCACCATGCCGAGCAGCCGCACGAGGTAGCCGGCCGTGTCGCCGGTGCCTTCGGACAGCCCCGCCAGCGTCGCCAGCGGAACGGGCCCGTTCCAGCCTCCCAGGAAGAGCACGGCCGCCATCGCGCTCACGAGAAACATGGAGCCATACTCCGCCATGAAGAAGAAGCTCCAGCGCAGGCCGGAATACTCGGTGTGGAAACCGGCGACGAGCTCGCTCTCGGCCTCCGCGAGGTCGAACGGCGCCCGGTTGACGCTGGCGACCGCGCAGGTCACGTAGACCCAGAAGATCACGAACGTGAACGGGTCGTGGAAGAGGTACCAGTTCCAGAACCAGCCCGCCTGCTTCTCCGCGATGGTGACCATGTCCATGCTGCCGGCGAGCATCACGGGCACCACCACGCACATGCCGAGGGGCACCTCGTAACTCACCACCTGCGCCGCCTCGCGCATCGACCCGAAGAGCGACCACTTCGACGCCGAGGCATAGCCGGCGAGGATCACGCCGAACACCTCGAGGCCGAGGACGGCCACGACGAAGAAGACCGCCACGTTCAGCCGCAGGCCCACGAAGTCGAAGGCGAACGGCAGCGCGATGAAGGCGCAGAACGACGCGCAGAAACTGACGTAGGGAGCGAGGCGGAAGAGCATCCCGTCGGCCCCGTCCGGCATGAGGTCCTCCTTCGCGAGCAGCTTGATGCCGTCGGCGAGGGACTGGAGCCACCCGAACTTCCCGCCGGTGCGCGTGGGTCCGAGCCGGTCCTGGATGCGGGCCGCGATCTTCCGCTCGGCCCAGATGAAAACGAGGGCGCCGCCGGCGATCACGTTGAGGATCAGCACGGCCGCCAGGGCCGCGGCCGCGGTCCATGCCAGCCAGCCCGGCAGCCCGACGCGGTCGATCAGGTATTCAACCATGGGAGCGCGAGCCAGGGTCGCGAAACCGGTCCGGCCCCACGGGCCAAAACCCGCCTCTTTCCCGGCGGAAGCCGACTTCGTGAAAATTTGCACGAAGTGTGCCGTCTCCGCGGCCGGACCACAAGTCCCTCCCGCAAAAGGCCCGCTCGCGGAACACACCCGCCGGCCGCATCGGCACCAGCGCCCGCGATGCGATCCGGGAGCGTCGACGACCGCCACCGTCAGCGATCGATCTCGCCCATCACGATGTCGAGCGAGCCCACGATGGCAGGCACGTCGGCGATCAGGCAGCCGCGGCACAGATCCGCCGTGACGGAAAGATTCGAGAACGAGCTCGACCGGGCCCGTGCCCGCCACGGAATGGCGGTGCCGTCGCCGACGAGATAGAAGCCCATCTGTCCCTTGGGACACTCCGTCTCGAGGTAGGCATCACCCGCCGGAATCTTTTCCGTGAGCTTGAGCGGCTCGCCGATCGTGCCCTTGCAGGCGGAATACCGGTCGATCGCCTGGCGGACGAGGTCCATCGACTGCACGACCTCGATCATGCGAACGAAGAAGCGGTGCCAGCAGTCCCCGATCACGGCGTCGGGGGGCACCGGCGGGTATTCGTGGTCGCGCGGGTAGCGGCCGTTCTTCATGACGGCCACCTCGAACGCATAGCCGTCGTACATGGCGGTGTAGATCGCCTCGCCATCCCGCCGCAGGTCCTGATCGACTCCGCTGCCCCGCAGCACGGGGCCCGAGCACCCGTAATCGATCGCCATCTCGCGGGACATCACGCCGATGTTCGCCGTGCGCTTGACGAAGATCGCGTTGGTCGTGAGGAGGGCGTGATATTCCTTGATGACGGGCTCGAACTGGTCGAGAAACGCCTCGCACCGCTGCAGCCAGCCGGGGGGCAGGTCGGCGGTGAGTCCGCCCACGGTGATGTAGCTGTAGGTCAGCCGGGCCCCGCACGCCTCCTCGAAGAGGTCGAGGATCCTCTCGCGCTCGCGGAAGGCGTAGAGGAAGGGGCTGAACGTGCCGAGATCCAGCCCGTACGCCCCCATGCCCACGAGATGGCTGGCGATCCGGCCGAGCTCCGCGATGAGCACCCGCAGGTGCCTGGCCTTCTCGCTCACCTCGTACTTCATCAGCTTCTCGACGGCGAGCGACCAGCCGAGATTCATGTTCATCGCGGCGAGGTAGTCCATCCGATCGGTGTAGGGAATCCACTGCCGGGCGGTCAGGTTTTCGCCGATCTTCTCCGCACACCGATGGAGGTAGCCGATGTGGGGCTCGACCTCCGACACGATCTCGCCGTCGGTGCGCAGCACGAGCCGCAGCACGCCGTGCGTGCTCGGGTGCTGCGGCCCCATGTTGACGAGCATCTCGTCGGTGCGGACGTCGAACTCGATGATCCGCGGATCGTCGTCGAGGATGGAGGCCATGCGGGTGTCGCTCCGGAGTGGGCTGGCGGCGGTGGCGGCCTAGCGATTGCGGATGCCGTGGTACTCAGCCGGCTGCACGTAATCCTTCCGCAGCGGGTGCCCCTCCCAGTCCTCCGGGCAGAGGATGCGGCGGAGGTCGGGATGGCCGGTGAACCACACGCCGGAGAGGTCGTAGACCTCGCGCTCGTGCCAGTCGGCCCCGCGCCACACCCCCGTCACGCTGGGAAGCTCGGGCAGGCTGCCCGGCTGGTCGTCCTTCCATCTCGGCAGCCCGCACTTGAGCACGAGGCTCACGCGGGCGGGGGTGCTCCAGAGGTGGTAGACCAGCTCGATCCGCGGCTGCCACGACACCTTCGCGGCCTTCTTCGGATCAGGTTCGTGCCAGTCGACGGCCGTGATGCATTCGAGCGAGTCGAAACGCACGGGGCTCGTGCGCTTCAGCCAGTGGCACACCTCCGCGATGCGGTCCGGAGCGACCTCGATCCACGGGTCGAGGGCCTCGAGGTTGCGGCCCGTGACCGCCCCGGGCAGCGCCGCATCGAGCTGGTCGAGGAAACCGGGGCCGCGAGTGACCTGCATGACCGACCTGCGGGTGGAAGGATGAAATGGACGGATCGATCGGGCGTGGGCGTCAGCCGGAACTCCGCTGCGGCGATCCCGCCCGCTCGGACGACACGGCGCGGACCCAGTCGAGGTCGCCCCGGTACCACACGTAGGCGAAGCCGACGAGAAGCACGGCGTAGAACACCGCCATGTCGACCACCGCCATCCGCGCGAGCAGCGACCCGGTCCGGGCCACGGTCCATCCACCGAGCGCCTGCGCGGGTGTCGCCAGGGCGCCGTCCGCGAGCCGCGCCGTCTCGAGGGACCGCGCCTCGTTCAGGGTCGGCGCGAGGAACTGACCGTCCGGCTTCGGCGCGACCGGGGCGTGGAGCCCGAGTTCCCGGAGCAGACCGGCCGATGCGGGCGTGAGCGAGCCGTCCGCCGCGACGCTGACGAGGGCGGGATCGGCCAGCTGCGTCGCCTTGCCGAACACCGTCGCCCAGGGGAAGAAGAGCGCGACCTCGACGTCGAAAATGATGAACAGGAGGGCGACGACGTAGAAGCGCAGGTCGAACTGGACGAACGACGAGCCGATCGTCGGCTCGCCGCACTCGTACACCTCGAGCTTCTCGGCGTTGGGCGCCCGGGGCCGGACGAGCCAGCCCACGATCAGGTTCACCGCGAGAAACGCCACGCCGATCGAGGCGAAGAGGGCGATGTAGCCGGCGATCAGGACGGGATGCATGGCTTGCTCAGGGTGACGCCGTCGCGGGTGTCGGCGGCGCCGCGGGGGGCGTCACTGGTTCGGACCGCCGTGAACGGGTTCCACGATCACCTTCGCGGCAGCCACGGCGGTCGGATTGAGCGTGGAGCGCCCCCAGGCCACTTCGACGGGCAGTCGGGCGAAGTCCACGATCGTGCCGTCGCGGCTGTAGCACGAGAGGTCGAGCGTCGATCCCATGAAGATGCAATCGACCGGGCAGGGCTCCACGCAGAGCGCACAGAACATGCACTTCGAGTAGTCGATCGTGAACCCGCTCACGCGGAATCCCTTGCCGTTCTCGACCCGCTCCTTGCCGATGTAGATGCAATCGACCGGGCACGCCTTGGCGCACTGGTCACAGGCGATGCAGGTCGTCAGGTCGTACCGGTGGAACCCGCGATACCTCGCCGCGACCGGAGCGGGCAGCTCCGGGTAGGCGAAGTGGTCGGTGAACGTCCGGCGATTCTGGTCGTAGGTGCTGCCGAAGACGCGAAGCGTCACGAGCATCCCGTGCAGCACGGTCCCGACCGCGGAACAGAGGTTCCGAAACCAGACGATCATGGGATCCGATCAGCGTAGGTGTCGGGGAAGGTGCCAGGGAACGTATCAGGGTGCGAGTCGGGAGGGCGCCACTGCCAGCGGCCTCGAACACGCGGCGCTCAAACCGCAGATCCACGAACCTCGGCAGGAGTATAGGGTCGGCAGCAAACCCAACAAGCGCGCGCCGCCAACCTCGGAATCGAACCCGACCGGCGCGACGGTAGCGGCACCAGCGGCGCGCCGACGCCCATTCGGTACCGACTGTCTCCTGAGGCGGTTGTCACGAGACCCGACCGCACCTGACTGCCCATTTTCCGGCCACACCACGTGGGAAAGGCCGTTTTTCGGGCATTCCGCCTGGATCGCGGCCCGGGATTTGCTTGACGAGCAGCGGAAACTCCTTACATTTCAAGGGTTTCGGCGGGCCACGCTCCCGAAGCCTCACTCGGAATCGCTGACCAACCCCCACGGACCATCTCTTCGGCGAAGGCGGCACCTCACCCGTCTCGTCCGATGGCACGAGCGCACCGCGGCGCCAAGGACTGGCTCATGCTCGTTCTTTCTCGCAAAAAAGACGAGAGCATCGTCATCAACGACG
>Ga0214923_10000984_pt1 | contig 41583 bp, 28 predicted proteins | sample LL1510_MetaG_FD_177993 | JGI IMG/M metagenome (GOLD analysis project Ga0214923, IMG submission 177993) | Freshwater microbial communities from Lake Lanier, Atlanta, Georgia, United States - LL-1510 | ecosystem: Environmental > Aquatic > Freshwater > Lake | place: USA: Georgia | collected... | reverse complement strand
GCCTCCTCCTCAGCCTCCTGCTCAGCCTGCTGCTCAACCTCAGCCTGGTGCTCCTCAGCCTCCTGCTCCTCAGCCTGGTGCTTCTCAACCTGCTCAGCCTGGTGCTCAGCCTAGTGCTCAGCCTGCTCAGCCTGGTGCTCCTCAGCCTCCTGCTCAGCCAACAAACCAAGATAATGACCAATTGATATCGGATATCAAAAACATTTATACTGATATTAAATCAGAAGAATTAGAATTTAATAATGGGATAAAACAATTAATAGACAATTTCAAAAAATATTTTATAACATTATTACCAAATTCAAAATTAGTCATTTCAAAATTTGTTGAAGAATATGAAGAATATAAAAAAATAAATGAAATATTAAATAGAATTAAAAATAGAGATAATATCGTCAATGTTAATTTTGATTTAAAAATGTCTGATATAAAATATGTCAATATTTGTTATACTTTAAATTCATATTTAGAAAATTTAAATTCAACAAAAACAAAATTATCGGAGTTAACATCTAGTAATATAGTTAAAGGAAAATTATACGAAAGATTAATAAGTATATCCAATTATAATGATAATAAGGAAGACATTGATGTATTGTTTCAAGATGATATTAAAAAACAATTTGATGGCATTGAAGAAAAATTAACTATCAGTAATTCAGGATCATATACAGTTATACAATTTAAAGATAAATTATCTTATGAATTAAAATATGATATACAAAGCCAATTTAAAAACATTATACAAATTGAATTAAACGATGTTAAATCTAAATTAAAAGATATATATAAGTATATTACAGATTTATTTAATCACATTAAAAAATTAGATTTATCACCATTAAACAATAAAATTATAAAATATGTCAAATTCCAAAATAATCTTAATAAAGTTGAAACTGAAACCCAAACTATTATAATATCGAAAAATGATGAACTTCAAAAAATATTTAGTGATAAAATTGTTATCCAAAAAATACAAAACTTTTTGGATAATAAAGTTTTAACAAATTATGACGATAATTTGTTAAATTTATGTACAGATGAATCATTATATTATAACACAATAATCGATTGTTTAGATAATATTTTGGACATAGCAAATTATAAACAATTAATAACTCGAGATATTATAGAAACATTCAACGATATACAATATTTAATTGCAAAGTATGGGACAAGTATAAATATTGACGAACAAAAAATTTTAAAGTTTTTTTCCTTTGCATCAGATGTTAGTATAGATGGAAAATTAGTGTCGATTGATGCACGAACAAAAAAACACAATTTAGAAACCATAAACAAACAGGCAATTGACATAATGAATAAATATGCTAATGAGATAAAATATATTGCCATATTTAATATTAATACATTTAACATCGATAAATTTGATATTAAAAAATTTAATGATGCGTCTAGTAAGTTAGAAGAGTATAGTACAAAATTAAAAAATTTTAATAATAGTAATGTGTCAAATAATGGTAAGTTAACTGCAACTAAAACTGCAATAGAAGATGCTATTACAAAAAAAAATAATATATTAAGTATTGTTAGTACAAATATAGAATCAACTAGACAGACTATAAAAACTAAGGAAGGAGATAAAACTATTGGTATTTATAAAAAAAATTCGAATGAAGAAATAAGATTTATATTATCCGATAATAACGCTATAAAAGAATTTGTTGATAATTTTAAAAAATTATCAAAACTTCTAAAAATTAAGAAAGAAAATATGTCGGAAGAAGAAAAATATAAACTGTTTTACATTCTAAAAACAAATAAGTTAATATTTAAGTTTTTGAATGACTCCGAAATAAAAAAATATAATACATCATATGAATTAGTTCGAAATTTTATTAAAGAAATTAATACGTTAAATACACTAATATATAAGGAAAGTATAAAACAAGAAAATGATAAAAAAGATATAACTGCACAGATTATCAATGGAATAGATAATTTAAATAAAATTAATATTGAGATACTTAAAGAAAAAGAAATATGTTATGGTTTATTCAAAGTACATTTTATATATGATAGAAATACATATGATAAGCTTAAATCAAAATGCAATATTATATTTAGAATAATTAACATCCATCAATATACTTTTAATCAAGAAAATACAATTGATGAAATTGAAAAATCTATAAATTTTCCTAAAGAAGAAACAAAATTACAACAAGTCATCGATGAACGAAAAAAACAATTAAATGATTTAAATCAAAGATTTAATTATTTCATTAGAATGTCAGAAACATTTGCACGAATTTCAAATATTATGATATTATTAAAAGAACTAAAAGAAGATAGTAAAGAAGATAAAATAATAACTAATTTAAACAATAGTTTACTATTTTTAACGCCAGATAAAATTCAGGAAATCAAGGATGCATATAATAATAAAATTCAATTACTTGATGATATTCCTGCTATCAATAATAGCGCTAAGAAGGTAATAGATGAATTTAAAAATGATGAAGAAACATTGTTGACTGCGGTTATGAATAAGTCAAAATTTGATAAAAATGTTTTAAATAAGTATACTACAACTATAATAGAAACACGACAATATAATTATGATAAAAGTAATATATTTCCTAAATATTTTGAAAAGATAAATAAATATAATGAAGAAATAAAATTAATTTTTGATTTTATAAATGGGACATCATCCAAACGTACATCATCTAAACCTGTGGAAAAAAAAGATACAAATTTACAAGATTGGTTTTCACTTATCCAATCGGATATATACTATAAAGTAAAAACAAATCTTCCACCAAATCCCACAAAATCATTCATAAATTTTATGGATGATTTAAACGCAGAAGAAAAGACTATCATTACAAAAACTAAAAAATTATATAAAGCAATTCGCAAGTTATCCGAAGCCAAACAATTAAGTGATATTTCAAGTGAAATATTAAGTAATATTAAAGGATTGTTTGATGATAATTATTATAAATCTTTAGAAAAAAAGTTGGCGATTAATTTTCAAAAATTAATTGACGAAGAAAAAAAATATATTAATGACAATGTAGATATTATTGTTAGTATCAATATTTCGAAAAATAATTATTTACGATCATTTAAACCACCTACATCAACTGACCTTAATTTGTCCAAATTTGATATATTATTTGATATCATATACTCTGATTATATGTTCATATGTCATGAATATATATTTATGATTGCCAAAAATATAATTAATGATTTAAAAATTGATGATGATAACATGTTATATGATTTTTTAACTAACGATCATGTGAAAATTACTATTTCAAAGTGTATAGATAAAATTCTTAACACAGGAGGTAAATATTATTTAAACGCATATGATGATGATATAAAAGAAGCAAAAAAAGATGGAAAACATTTATTGGGAAGAATAAAAAGTATGATAAATGATAAGAATATCAAAACCAATATAGATTCAAATTATGATTTCAAAAATCAAGATTCTAAAGAAGATTCTTTAGAATCTAAAAAAGAATCTGAAGATTCTAAAGAAGATTCTAAAGAAATATTAAGTTTAATTAAACAAATAAAACTTAAACCAATTAATTTTATTAAAATTAATAGAGTAAACGTAGCTGAGCGCACAGATAAAATAGGATTATTTTTAAATTTATGCAAAAAATATTTTGAAAGTTATATTCTTTATATTGAAAATTTTGGTTCAAACTTTTTATATAAAGAATATAACAAATTGATAGAAAAATTAAATGGTATTACTTCTATAATGAGTGATGATCCTGTTATGTTAGGTAAAGCAATTTTTAGTGAAGATGAAAAAAGGGATGTTGTTTATAAATTATTATATGAATTCAATGAAAAATTATTGAAAAAATTTTCTGATTCTAAAAATAAATATATCATAAATTTATTAATAGGAAAATATCCAAATGATATAAAAAAGGAACTCATTATAAAGTTTAGACTAATAAGAAGCTTTTACTATACGGAATATGTGGATAAATCAATAGATGCGTGTGATATTTTTAAAGATATTAAAGAATTAAGAGATACAAAATTTAATCTGTATAGATTAAGAACTATACTTTTAATTGAAGATAAGAAAACAGATATTAAATTAATAGATGAATTATTTGATTTATATTATAAATTTGAAACTGATTTAAAAAATTTTACATTAACAAAGGATAATTTTGATCTAAAAAAAATACCAAATTATAAAAAATTCTATAGAGATGTAAAAAATAAAACTAAAAGCGAAGATAAAAAATATACGGTGTCAAAATTATTAAAGAAATTAGATTTTAAATATACAGATAAATTTAAATCTTTATTCGAGGAAAAATTATTAACTGAAAATGATGAAATTAATGGATTTGTAAAATATATTACATCTATACTTGAAAATGTATACATTAATAGATGTTATAATCTTTGTATGAAATTAAAAAATAATAGTCCAAGTAATTCAATATCAATGTTAAAGAAAATTATTAAAGATATTGAACAACCAACAAGTAAAGACGTTAAACAATTTGTATATAAAGATAATAAATCCGTTTTTATTGAAAAAATTAAGAATTTATTAATAAGTTTAGAAGAGGAAATATCATATTATGGTCAATCAACGCAATCTTTAGTTAACACGTTCACCAATAACCCAATACAAGCACAATTTGATTCTTTTACATCTAAAGATAAAACTAGAGAGATAACTTTTCTTGATATTACTACAAAGGTACAAAAACAAAATGAAATGAATAAAGAAGAAACAATGCAATATAAAAAGAAAGAATATTCAGAAAATGAAATGAATAACAAAGAAACAATGCAATATAAAAAGAAAGAACATTCAGAAAATGAAATGCAACGTAAAAAGCAAGACTATTCAGAAAGTGAAATACAATATAAAAAGCAAAATGAAATGCAATATAAAAAACAAGAATATTCAGAAAATGAAATGAATAACGAAGAAACGATGAAATACAAAAAGCAAAATGAAATGAATAACGAAGAAACAATGCAACGTAAAAAGCAAGACTATGTAGAGAATGAAATGCAACGTAAAAAGCAAGACTATTCAGAAAGTGGAATACAATATAAAAAGCAAAATGAAATGCAATACAAAAAACAAGAATATTCAGAAAATGAAATGAATAACGAAGAAACAATGCAACGTAAAAAGAAAGAATATTCAGAGAATGAAATGCAACGTGAAATGCAACGTAAAAAGCAAGACTATTCAGAGAATGAAACTAAAGATGAACAAAATATGAAAGAAAAATCACATTTATTATCTGATACTTCAAAGGTTAATATTGTTGTTAGTAATTCTAAAGAAGATGTTTATGAATTTATTAAACATGTCGATGAAAAGATTAATGAATTTTATGTACTTGTTGTAGATAAACCTGGAGATATCAATGCATTATATAAGGCAGCATCTATTGTTATGAGAGCATCAGCACCTTCAGATCTTAAAGATAAAATTACAGATAGAAGACATGGTGCTACTGGATGGCTTATTAAAGCGAAAAGATTAAAAAATGGTGAATTTGAACTTGAAGTTGTTGAATATATAAACTCTCAATTTTATAGAGTATAATGTTATCTGCAATTTATGGTAAAAATGGTTTTATGATAGATGATGAAGAATTTAAGAATATAGTAAAAAACAAATATAAATCCTATATTAATAAATTATGTATAACAGAAATACCACAACCTGGAATGCCAAATATTTTATCAAAAATAACTAGAAAGGCATATAAAATAGAGGTATATGAAAATAAGAAATATTTAATTATTCCTAAAATAAAAGGTTTAGACCTTTTAAATATTAAATCAAATAACGGATCACCATTAATAAAAAACATAACACAATCAAATTTTAATATGCAATTACAAGTTCCAAGAAAAATTCAGGAGAGTAAATTTGAAACAAAAGAAACATTTTATAGTTATCAATCTGCAGCGATTAATTATTTAAGTAATGGAATTTTAAAAGAAAGAGGTGTTGCATATTTAAAAATGGATACAGGTTTAGGAAAAACTAGAGTAGGTTGTGGAATAGTAGAACAATTTAAAGAACCAACTTTAATTGTTGTTCCAACAGAAGCAATTGCAGAGCAATGGATAGATGAATTTTCTGAATGTTATCCAAACATTGTTTCTGTTATATATCATAATATCCCGAAAGCATCTAAAAAAAAAGCTCCTACACCATTATCTCATGATGTCATCGTAATAATCATTAATACTTTTAGAATGAAAACATCTGATTTTATGGAAGGATTTGGAATAGTAATTATAGATGAAGTTCATGAATGTCATAGTTTATGTAATAGTAAAATATTTTGGTTATGCCAAACAAATGTTGTTTTAGGATTATCAGCTACACCTGCAGAAAGACCTGATGGATTAGATAAATTTGTAAATTTACATTTGGGCGAAGTTATTGATTCAAATAATATTCCTGGATTTGATATTAAAAATGTATCTTTTAAGGGAGAAGTTAGAGCAATTAAATATTATGGAAATCCAAATTTTACGGAAAATATAACTACTCCATCTGGAACAATTTCAGCTATTTTAACAATCAATCATTTAATTATGGACCCTTCAAGAACAGAATTAATTGCATGTGAAGTAAAAAGACTATATAATTTACATGAATCTGTGGATAAAGAAAAATTAGGTTTAGGAGAACTAAACGGAAAAATAAGAAGACATGGTATATTTATCTTTGCAGAACTACGTGAAATGTTGCCAATTTTAAAGAAAGCAATATTATCAAAAATTAACGACAATGTATATATTCCAGAAATTGATGAACATCCTGACAATCAAATTGACAATCAAGATGATTGTCAAATTGATAATCAAATTGACAATCAAAATGACAATCAAAATGACAATATAAGTATGTTAAGAGGTGGAGTTGATAGAAAAGCTGTAGTTAAAGCAAGAACATCTCAAATAGTATTAACTACATATGGATTTTCTAGAAGAGGAATTTCATTGCCAGATATGACAGCATTGGTTTTAACTACTCCTAGAAAAGGCTCATTACAAGTTATTGGAAGAATTTTAAGAAGAGGTTCAGATGAAAGTATAGTGAGACAAATTGTTGATATTATTGATATGAGAACTGGATTAAAAAACCAATTTAATGATCGTAAAAAAAAATATAAATTAAAAGGTTATCCAATTAATTTTGTTGAAGCAAATTATGAAAATTATTTGCTATAATTAGATGTTTAACAGACGTAAAACATTCGTGATACTCGGCCTTACATTCATTTGAAAATGATGATCAGAACGGACAGATGTATTGAAGTAAATTCTTGCTGTTGCAAGGATGCAATCAATACAGAAATATGTTCCATTCTGTTTATTTTCCAGAAGACCAATATGCGGTTCGGCCCTCACAAGTAAATGGTTCGGAACATTAGGATGATTCACACATCTCTCATTACCGAAATAATCAGTAATTATTCCTACAAGTACAGGAGGAAATTGACAAATCTTTCGTTTGCCATCCTCAGCAATCCACCACCATAAATTCAAGAGCACTCGCTCCAGAATTGTGGTTAGTATGATATGATTCACACAACCTTCAGCGGCCCCTTCCACTTTTAATTCTGGATTTCTTTCCAGAATTTGAAGAAGATCACAAATTTTTTTATGACTTGATTCTTCTCCGGTTATGGAAAGAATACCATTATAGATTTTCCTATGACAAAATGAAGAATCTATACCGAGTGTCCTTTTGTTATAGGAAATACAAGGTCTAACACAACCTTTATATTTACTATCAACAAAACGTATTGCGATATTAAGTTCCCATCTGTCTACGGTATCATTCTTAATGGTTATCATATGTAAATTTTGATCATATGATTCCATTTTCGTGTTAAAATAATATCTATGGTCAGATATTATTTTAACCAGCCCTTCTAAACGACTGGTATTCGCCTTAAGTATCTCTAATGTGATACCATCTAAATCATCGATAGATCTTTTTTCTTTTTGAAAGTAAAAGACCATAGTTCGACCAGTAAATTTATAACCGATACTCAGTATTCCATTCAACAAGAAATAAAATACTCGCACAGGACAATGAGTATCCAATGCTTTTTTCAAAGCAGGATCGCGAGGGTCAGGAGATGTTTTTCCAAGGAAATACCGTGTACTAGCACTCATTTTTTTTTATATGACCGATGAAAGGCCATACTTACATAAATTTATATTCAATTTTTAAATATATTAATTTTAAAATATATTAATATTATAATGTCTAGTGAATATTTAAGTAGAAATAATACAAATTTTCCTGTAAAATCTACTGCAAAATTAAGAGACTTATATAGAAAATATATATATGCAAAAAATGAAGAATCTAACAATTGGGAAAATGTATTAAAATATTATCAATTTTTAGTTAAGGAAGTAATGTCTAATCCTGAATTTGGTATAGGAAAAGATGATAATTCAAGAGGTTTGTTAATTTATCATACTATGGGTATGGGTAAAACAAGGTTAGCTGTTGCTATTGCAATGTCTATGTGGAATATTCGTCCGGTCATTGTTATGCTACCAAAAAGTCTTCAGAAAAATTTTTCTTCTACTGTTAATGCAGTTATTGATTTATTAAATGCTGATTTATCTGAAGAAAGGAGAAATTTTTTAAAGAAAGAAGCTGAATATAAATTTTCATTTGTGTCAATGGATGCATATAATTCTGCTGTGCAAATGTCTAATGTTAAAATTAAAGGGAATAATCCAAGAATGAATTTAATGAAAGGTATCAATGGAAAATTGCTTATAGTAGACGAAGCACATAACTTTTTTAGATCAATTATTAATTCATCATCCAAACATGCAAATGCACGTCAAATATATGATATGATTATGAGTGCTGATAATTTAAGGTTATTATTTTTAACAGGAACACCTGCATCTAAAGATCCATTTGAACTTGTTCCATGTTTTAATATGTTAGCTGGAAAAAATCTTTTACCTTCTAATTATGATACATTTTATCAATTATATATTGATCCAACAACACATGGAATTATTAACAAAAATAAACTATCAAATAGATTAGTTGGTATGGTTTCTCATGTTACTCCAAGTAAACCATCAGAGCCTAATTTATATAATATTGAAGATATTCAGGAATTTAATGGTGAGAGATATGATATTAAACTTTTATGGGAATTAACTGATAAATTACCCATTGTAAAAATTCCATCTAAATCTTTTATGGAAATAATGGAACAAAAAGTTTGGAATTGTACACCGAAAGAAGTTATTGAACATAAAGAACAATATTCTAATGAATATAAAAGAATTATTAATTCTGATACTAAATGGCCAATTTTAATTTTAGAAGTTGATGATGATATGCCAATTATTGTTATGGACGGAATTCATAGGATAGCTAAATTAATTTTTATTGAAAAAGTTGATACAATTTCAGTACGACAAGTTTCTGGTTCTATTTTTAATATGACAAAAATTAAGAATACAAGCTTAAAAAATGCTAGAGACGTTGGATGGTTTCCAGAAGAAAAAGAAAGAATTGTTCAAGAATTAGAGATGAGTGAATCTCAATATAGACAATACTTATTAGTTAGAGAAAGAGAAGAAAATGAAGGAAAAATGAAAAAAGGTGATTTTTCAGGATTAAATGCTCCAGCTTTATCTTTACCAAGTTCAAATAAAAAATCAGTTAGTTCATATTATGTAAAATCAAGAACAATAAGTAATTTTTCCATTCCTGTTGAATGGAAATCAAATGATATTGATAATATCCCATTAGAAATATTTACAGAGGAATTATCGCCTAAAATGAGCTACATAGTTAATAAAGCAAATAATGCACAGGGTCCAATTCTTATATATTCTCAATTTGTAGAACATGGAGGACTTAAACCGATGAGTAAATATTTACAAAAAGCTCATTATAAACAATTCACTGGAAAGAAAAAAGGAGCTGGAGAATTCATGAGCATGGTAGCAGTAGATACGCAAGAGGGATTTGATATTACATTAAACATGAGTATTTTAAATAAACAACTCATTGATGAATTATTAACTTATGAATTAACGATAAAAATTATGGAAATTGTACAAGATGATGCTCATATATACCTCAGTAAATGGATTATATTATCTATTATGGAAAATAAATTAACTTCTAATAAATCAGAAAATAAATCAGAAAATAAATTAGAAAATTTAGTAGAACAAAAATATGGAATTCATAAATGTATGATTTATGGTAGTTTTGTTAAAGAATTTGAATCAGATTTAAAAAAATTAGGACATAAAAATATTACTCCATCTATTATTAAATTAATACATGAAACTATAGATAAGAAAGATTCATATAAAAATATCCATATCAAAATGGATAGTATACATTCAATTGATGTTAAGTATGAAACTAAACATGTTTTCAGTATTCATAACATGAAAAAACTTATGGATATTGCAATGAAAACTGGTTTGGATATTAATCAGTCAATCATTGCAATTCTTAAATCATATCTTAGACATAAATCAACGGTAATTGATAGCTGGTGTACAGATTTACCTCGAGAATTGTTCTATAATATAAGTAAAACAATAAAAAATGAAGGATTTACGACACCATTTCATTCAAGATTTATATTTATGGATGACACTAAATATTATACATTATTTCCTGATTTAGATATTCATTTAGGATGTGCTGGACATTTTAGTGAAATTAAATATGAAGGTAATTGGTTTTTCAATTTACCTCCATTTGAAAGTATTATTAATGAAATAGTGAGTAATATTGCATCATCAGATGTTAATGTTATGCTTCAATATACTAAAAAGACTAGAAGTATTTCCGATTTAATTGATAGTGAAAATATATTAGAAAATGTAGATCTAAAAGCTGGATTATATCTTATGGAAAAAGAAGGTTCAGAATACATTCCAAACATTGATTGTTCTATACTTTTATATGGAGAACTTAAAGAAATACAACATTTTATACAAACGTTAAATGTTTTCGAAAAAAAAGGTGGTGAAGAATTTAGAGGATACTATGCTATAATTTCAGGGGATGTTAGTTCAGAAATTAGGGATGAAATTACTGAGACATTTAATAGTATAGATAATGCACATGGTGAACTTATTAAAGTTATATTAGTATCAAAAACAGGAGCTGAGGGATTAGATCTTAAATGGTTAAGAGAAACTCATCAATTAGAACCATATTGGGATAAAGCAAGAGATGATCAAGTTGTAGCTAGAGCAGTTAGAATTGGAAGTCATGATGGTCTTCCAATTGAAGAACGTGAAGTTCAACCATATATTTATATATCAACTCCTAATAAAAAAATTTATAATTCTATGCTACCAGAAAACAGAGAACCTCAAACTGTAGATGAACAATTCTTTAAAAAAGCAAATGATAAACATAAAATTAATATGGAATTTAGAAATCTTTTAAGTACAATTTGTTATGAATGTGAATTATTTAAATATGATGGATGTAGAACATGTATTCCAAGCAATAATAGACTTTTTCATGATGATCCTGCATTAGATATTAAATTAAGTGATAATTGTGAAATTAAAATTGAAAGCGATATAGAAGCATTACCATTAAATTATGAAGGCAAGACATATTATTATGCAAAAAACGAAAATGGATATATATTTTATTCATTTGATGATGGATTAGGCGCCTTCACACCATTACATGAACTTGATGACCTGAATCAAGTTTTAAAAAATTTAATAAATTAATTGATATTGCATGATAATACTATATTGCATGATAATACTATATTGCATGCTAATACTATATTGCATGCTAATACTATATTGCATGATAATAATATATTAAGAAAAATGAATATGATAAATAATAAATAATAAATAATAAATAATAAAATTAATATGGAAACTAAACAAATAAAAGGATTAAAACGTAATATTATTGATAAGTATTACACAAAGGATAGTGTTGTTGAGTTATGTTTAAATCTCGTTAAAAAATATATACAAATAAACCATGATGAATTGATTATAGAACCGAGTGCAGGTAATGGTTCTTTTATTATAGGCATTAAATCATTATCAAGTAATTATAAATTCTATGATTTAGAACCTGATAATGATGAAATAATAAAACAGGATTATTTATTATACGAATATGATTTTAAAGAAACTGTTGGTAAAATACATATAATAGGCAATCCGCCATTTGGTCGTCAATCTTCATTGGCAATTAAATTTATAAAAAAATCTTGTGAATTTTGTGATAGTATTTCATTTATATTACCTAAAAGTTTCAAAAAAGATAGTTTAAAAAAAACATTTCCATTAAGTTTTCATCTTATATTTGAAATAGATTTACCTGACAAATCATTCTTAGTAGATGGTGTAGAACATAATGTTCCATGTATATTTCAAATTTGGGAAAAAAAAACAACTAATAGAGTTGTAAATGAAAAATTAGAACCGGTAAATTTTATGTTTGTTGAAAAAACAGAAAATCCAGATATATCATTTCGTCGTGTTGGTGTTAATGCAGGAACAATAGATAAAAAAATTGATGAAAAAAGTATCCAATCGCATTATTTTATAAAATTTACAAATGGAAAATCTATAACTAATAATATAAATAAATTATCTACAATCACATATGATTTTAATAATACAGTTGGTCCTAAATCAATATCAAAACAAGAATTAATATTTAAATTTAATCCATTATTAGAATCTTAATTAAAATATGAAGTAATAATATTCTGTAAATTATTCAAATAACATAATGTATTATTTTTAAAACCAGTTTCAAATAATTTGTATGCTTTATTTTTTTTACTTTTAAATTGTATTTCATTACAAATAACACATAATAACTTACTATTTTCGTTATTATGTTTATTATTTTCTATGTATTTTGAACCTCTGTTAAGTTGTTGTCCTCCGCCCCATAAATCTAATTGGTTCATGCCAATAATAATTTTATTAGTTGATTTTTCCAGAATATACCAATCTGGTATTTCAGTCGTAAAATACCCTTCACATTTTTTTTCAAAACAAATTTCAAATAGGTCTGTGTCTAATGCTAATTTTGTGATAAATTGCTTTACTATTTGATTAAACTTATTTCCTCGTATAACTCCTTTTGTTCCCGCTGGTATTAGTTGTAATAAATAATCTTGTATTATTTTTTGTTTTGTTTCTTCGTCAATATATTTTCCCAATATATCGCTTAATTTTTTTATTTCATTTTTAACAGATTTACAATCTTTATATTCACACATTAATTTTGTGTCTGTTAATTCTTCTAAAGTTCCATAACAAACTTCTTGTTTTATTCTTGCGTTAATATCTTCTATAGATAATTCAGGTTCAATATTAAGTTGTTTCATTATCTTACTAATATCTTCTATGAATAATTCAGGTTCAACTGTTAGTATAAATTTGTGTTCTGTCATTGTGTATTATTACTAATATGGATAAGTATTTCAATTTTTATATAACCTTATCCATATTAGTAATAATACACAATGTTGTAGAAAAATAATTTTTTATATAAATAAGAATAAAAGTATAAAAACATATATTTTAACAATATTAACTAAAAAAATCTGATTTTTTTAACAAAAAAATCAAAGATAAAATATCAAAGATAAAAAATCAAAGATAAAATATCAAAGATAAAATATCAAATAGAACTTCCATTTAACAACAATGTAATGCTTGATAGTTCAAGAATCGCTGGTGTTGGTTTTGTAATATTTAGAAGCAAAACATCACCACTAAATACCATTGCACCAATTTCACCATCACTGCAAAATGCTTCATTGTATTTTTTAGATTGTTCCAAAAGTTTTTTCACGAAAAACGTATTACCATAAAAGGTATAGTTTTTTACGTCCATCCATCTGATTTTCTTTTCTTCTCCATCATCAAATGATAAAATTAATGGAGTTTCAAAATAAAAATCAGGAGTTAATTGTTTCTTTTCCATTTTTAATTCATGTTCAGTCTTATGAGGAATCTTCATCTCATTAAGCTTTTCATGAACTCTCTTCTCATAATCAGCAGCCTTCTGAGAAATAATTCTCATACTTCCTGGAGAATTTAAATCAGAAAACTCTGGATAGTTTGCTTTACATTTTATTAGCTTACAAATCAATAAAGGAGGTAAACATAATTCATCAGAAAGTGTATTGATATCTTTTGTTCGATCAATATCTTTTGAATCTTTGATGCTAAGAGATTTTTTTTGTAAATCTCTGTATATAGAACCAGCCATTGGTATAAGTTCCATATCTCTAATGAAACAAATCATACGTATATTTATTTCATTTACTTCAATTTCATTTTCACGAAGAAAATTTTTGATTTCTTCAATTTCTTGTGAGGAAATAAAACCAAATTTTATTTCTCCATTAGAAATTGCTTTCTGGAGATATCTAATAATCGTTCCAATCGATATTAGTGTACCTGTCGTAGACCTAAGTCCTGTAGGTAGTCGGAATACTTCCATCTTTTTTTTTATTATTATCTATTTTTTCAAAAGATAATAATAAAAAAAATAAGTAATCAATTTTAAATTGTCATAAAATTTGTAATATGATTAGTTAAACTTCTAATTCTTAATGGAATTCTTAATCTTCTCTTTGCTATTTGTATAGTGGCACTTTTTGGAAGACCTGGAGTTTGAATTGTTAAATCTGATATGTTTATTGCTGGGTCAGTCCAAAAATAATTTCCTACAATTAACTGACCAGGATTTAATGGTGGATTACTTGGATCTCCAGATACAACATGTCCCTCATTTCTGTTCATATATGAATTTAATTTTAGATTATTAGACTTGAATTTTTTAATAAAAATTCTATCACCAACACATAATCTATGATTTTCATAACTAATCCTGATAAATGATAATCCATCATTTTCTACAATTGCATCATATAAACAATCTGGAAGAAAAGTTAAAGGATTATCAGGATTTCTAAATACTAAAGTTATGCTATGCATATTCTTAATCGGATCAGTAAAAATATATTTATCCCAATTGCTAAAGTGTTGTGATGTAGCAATTAAAGTATTGGATAATTCATCTTTAAGAAGTTTTAATTCAAAATGATGATGTGTTCCATTTTTTCCACTAAATGATTGTAGGCCTGCCTCTTTAATTTGTATGGTAAATGTATTGGAAAATGGAACTTGTGAATAAGGATTAGATATCCAAGGTGTAGTATATGTTTCAGGAGGTAATAAATATTGATTTGGATATTGTCCCCAAACTCCATTATTAACAACTAAAGTAGGATAATTATCTGTTGTGTTATTATTGTTTTTAATTAATATTAGTTGATCTGTTTTTGTTTCAAATGAAGGAAAAGGGATTAAATTATAAGGTATGTCTTGAAGTATTGGCATATTAAATTGTCCTATTTGAATTTCTATTATATCATCAATTCTATTTTTTAATCCAATAGCATCTTCACTTGTATATTCCTGAATAATAAGTTTCCAATGAAATTCACCATTTTCAGTTTTTGATTCTGGTGCTTTTATAAAAGAATCTAATAATATATATTGATCAGAAACTCCATATTTATCACTAAGTCTACTCTTATTAAATTCTTGATTTAGTGCCTCTCTGTTTAACAATTCTTTAACATCAATTCTTTTTTTTTCATGCAATCTCATTACTATATATTTTAAAAAATATATTTTTAAATGTTTTTTTAGAAAAAACAAATTAACACCAACTTGGTGGATTTGTTTTATATTGTTTCCTACCATAAGTTGATAATGCACTTCCAATAGAATATCCTAAAATATCCATAATAATATCACTTTCTTTACCATACCAATAAGCGTCTGTTTTTCCTGTTGAATTTCCATGTTCATCCTGATCTCCAATTAATTGGATTCTTTTATTGCTTATTTGCAGCTTATTTTGTCCTAATATCGTTTCTATAACTTCCCATCCAATACCTACTAATAAAAATTGTAAGTGTTTATTTGGAAAACACACACCTAATAATCCAAAAAATAAAAAATGGCTTATACTCCATCCATCAATTTCTTGACATATAGGATGATCAAATATTTGCTTTGCTAGTATATCTTTAGATTTTGTTTTTCTCAACACATATCCATAGATAATTATAATTAATACACAAACGATATAAAATGCTACACATGGTATTTTTTTACCTCCTATTATCGTATTTGCAAACATTGCAAATTGAATACTTATTTTCTATAACTATATATTTTCTTAATTGAAATTCAAAAAATGTCAGATTTGGGATTTCCAACAAACAATGACTCTATTAGATTACATCTAAATGAAAATACATTTATAACTCTTCCGGAGCATAAAATTAATATGTCTAAAGTTTCTCACTATCAAACTGGTTCAAGTATTCAAATTGATATGTTAAAAGCAGAAATTTTAAATACATTACCTGAAGGTATTGAATGTAGAATTACACCAGGAAGCGATGAAGCTCTTAAGGCTTTAATTTGTCATTATTTTAAACAAAATCCTGCAAATAAATTTATTTCAGCATTACCATGCTATAGTCATGTTATTGAACTTGTAAATGAACTAATTCCAGAATTTAATATGTGTACATTTTATATTCCATATGATACACTTACAGAAAGAATTATTCCAGCATTTGATGTATATGAAGCAGATTTAAAGCAAGGAGCATTGGTTTATTTTTGTTCACCTTCAAACCCAACTGGTCTTTTATATATGCCTGAGCAAATAATTGAATTTGCAAGAAGATTTCCTAATGCATTCATTATTGTAGATCATGCATATATTGAATTTGTAGTCTCGGATTTTAATATGGATAAATATCTAATTAATTTACCAAATGTATTTGTTGTACATACGTTTTCAAAAATATATGGATTAGCTGGCTATCCAGTAGGATACATCTTAGGAAATAATAAAAGAATTATTGATGAGCTAAAAATTAATAAGAAACAATTACTTGATATTTCTGTTAGACTTGCATTTTCTTCTCTATATGATAAAAAAAATAGAGATCTCTCATATTTTAATAATCATAGCAATAAAGATTTTTTATTTAATGCACTAAAAGTGCATGGCTGGTTTGTAATAAATACTAATGGAAATTTTATTTTATTATATGTTGGTAATTCAATTAAATTTGAAAATTTTATGCGAATTGAACATAATATATATGTCAGACCATTAGATAAATATGGATTATCTGGATTTGTTAGAATAACAACATCATGTGCAAATGACTCGCTAAGATTATTTGTTAATGCTCTATTAACTTCAAAATATATGCCTACGGGTCTTCCTTATATTTATTATGTGAAACCTATCGAAAAAACTACGAGATTAAAATTACTTCTTCAGCAAGTATTAAGATTAACACATAATACTCCACTATTTGCAGTTTGTGGAACTTTACTTGGAATTATGAGACATCAAGCTGGAATTGATTTACATCAAGGTTTTATTATGCCACATGATGATGATGCAGATATTGGATATGAACTTGATGTAGGAGAGTCTGATCCAATGATTGAATTAATCGAAAAATTTCAAATGAATGGTTTAAAATTGCAAAGAAATAGAACAAATGCATATTGGCAAGTTGGAACAAATACAGATGAAAAAATATCAGAAATTCATGTTGACATTTTTCCATTTACATATAATGAAGAAAAAAAATGTTATATATGTGGAGATCCGCGATTTGCAGATGAAAATCCAGAATCTAGTGATTGTAATGTTAAGTTTTTCGATGGTGAGCTATATCCTCTAACTCGTGTCGAAAATTTCCTTGGTCAATATTCTATAAATATTCCAAATATTAACACTGTAGATACTGTAATGCGAAGATCTCTTGGAGAAAACTATTTAACAAATATAAGAGTTAGATTACAAGATTCTTCATTTATTGATTTTAATAGCTAAATTTCAAAATCAATTTATTATCTCTTCTTATAATAAAATTTAATATAGAAACGCTAATTACTAACTCGAAGGCTTTATCTTCACTTATATTTTTTTTAAATCTGTAATTGATATACATTTCATTTTCACTACTCAAATTATAATATCCACTCGGGTTAAATTTTCCTGGATATAAACAAAAATTAATCATAAACATATTATTATCTATGGCTGATGATGTTTTATTGCTTGTATATCTTATTGGCATATATGAATTATAGAATAAACTTGATATCTGTGGAAAGATATCAATTCCATGTGCAGTAATTCCTATTGAATCTATAATTGGTTCCAATGAAGAAACTTCAAATGCTTCCATACATTCCAATTTACAATTGTTATTTTTTTCATCCCATACTATGACAGGAGTAAATAATTTAGTAGAATTAGGTCTTTCTTTAACTGATCCCATTAAATGCCATCTATCAAAATCACTATTTAATTTCCTATCTCTTATTCCTACCATTAAATATTCTACTGGATATTTTAATCTGTCTAATAGATAAGAATCTGATAAAGAATTTATAGATTTTGTTTGATTTTTATGTGTTCTAATTAATTCAAATCCTATCTTTGATGTAAATATATCAAGTATTTCAGGATTTACAAATAAATTATTCACATATAATGAACTATCTTCTATTACTAAATTTTGAAATGGTAATATAGTATTTTTTAATATTCCATTTGAATCTGGCATTAGAGATTGTATTATTTCTTCTAATGGAGCTAATTCACAAGTAATATTACGCTGACTATTTGGAATAAGATCATTTAATAATGCAAGAGAAGTATCCTTGCAATGCCAAAATTCTAACGGTATAAAAATTTCAAATGTTTCATGAAAAAGTTTTGGAGTTTGATATCCATCTTTATAGTAAAGATTAGCAACAAATCCATTTGCATAATAATTTGCCTCTTTTTTTTCCTGTTGACCTATACATTTTTCCCATCCTCTTTTCTGTTCTTCGTTCATAAAAAATTTAGAATGTGCAATTACATCATCTCTATTATATTCGTCAATAATAACTTGATCAGAATGAAATGTTACTTTTTTTAACAATCTTACCCCAGGATATGAACAATAACGTAGATATGGATTTTCATTAGTTGGAGCATATACATTAGGATTTCCTATTGCTTTAATCTTTAAATAAATAACCATATCACTCGTAAAATGTCCATAATTTGGACATGTAAAATTTAATGTTCCCCCTGATTTGCTTATATTAACAGTAGCATCACCAGATGATTTTATTTTTATATATTCTGAAGCAATTGAAACAAATGGTTTATATACATTTCCAATATATAATATATGTGATTTTTCTATATCTGAAAATGATGGATTTTTTGTAAGTTTAATTTCACTTAATCTTTTATGTAAGAAGTTAGAAGCTATAAAAAATTTATCAACTTTTTCATCGGTAGAGACTAATTTAAATAGACCACCTTGAGACATTTTACTTATATTATTAAGTAAAAAAAAGTTAAATTAGACTTATTCATTGCTTAGTTTTACGTTGAAGATCGGCATTCTTCTTTTTTTGTTCTAATTCAATCTTCTTAGCATCATCGAGAAGTTGATATTTCTTGTCCTTTTCAGAATCAACAAAGTCATGGTAAACTTTTAACCTCTCATCAATATATTGCATAACATCTTCAATATGCGCAGTTGTATCAACACCATTCATAAGAAGAAACTTAATTACAGATTTCATATGGTCAGCATTAACTGTTTTAATACTCATTACATCGTGAACTAGCATCTTAGAGATTCTTGCAAAGTTATAAACACATTCACATACTAGATTAGATAGATATTCCCTTAATCGATTACTAACCCTCATTTGAGAATATTGTTCCTGCTTCTTAACAGTCTTTAGAGCTGCATCGACATAAGTATAAAATGGACTAGTTGATTCTTCAGTTGAAAGATCTGGAACATTTACAGTTTCATCTTGTTGCTTTTTCGCTGCCTTTACTGCCTTATTTTGTGCTGTTTTTTCCATCTTTAACTTATTTTCAGTGAGTTGATCATAATTTTTCCAACTAGAACACATGTTATATAATTGAAAATATTTCAATAGCTTCGCACTTTCAAAGTGAACATGCATGGTTTCAACAATTTTATTTTCATTTTCAATTGACTTATCCATTCCAAATACAATTAATTCCTTGAGCATTTGGTCTAAAATTAATGAAACAACAATCGGAGTTTCACTACTAATTCTAAATTGTCTAGAAGAAAGTTCATCAATTCTTTCATTAAGTAATTTACGTTCATCAGAAGATGAACCTTCTAACTTCAATCGGAGTTCCTTGAGTTCATTATTAATAAATTCATTACATAATTCCTTCTTTAATAAAGACCTACATCTGGCATGTGAAATATCAGTTCCTAACACAGCTGAAATATTAGTTCTATGCTTTTGTTCTGTACTAGATTCTTGAACAACAGGTTGAGCAACAGGTTGAACAACAGGTTGAACAACAGGTTGAACAACAGGTTGAACAACAGGTTGAACAACAGGTTGAACAACAGGTTGAACAACAGGTTGAACAACAGGCTGAACAACAGGTTGAACAACAGGTTGAACAACAGGTTGAACAACAGGTTGAACAACAGGTTGAACAACAGGTTGAACAACAGGTTGAACAACAGGTTGAACAACAGGTTGAACAACAGGTTCAGTTGATTGAGTCTTTTGCTTACGTTCTTTCTTTTTGGAGCTCATTATTTATATAAATAATAGGAATTCTTATCTTCAAATCATAGAATTAAGTAAATCGTCTATTTCGCTATTTTCAACATTTGCTGATGAATTTTGTGCTCTATTTTTTCTTCTAGTTTCTAATAATTTTAACAATTCTTCTCTATTCACATTTTCTTCTATTTGTTGAGTAGTAGGTTGAACTGTCTGTTGAGCATTAGGCTGAGCGATAGGCTGAGCGATAGGCTGAGCGATAGGCTGAGCGATAGGCTGAGCGATAGGCTGAGCGATAGGCTGAGCGATAGGCTGAGAAACAGGCTGAGCAACAGGCTGAGCAACAGGCTGAGAAACAGGCTGAGCAGTCTGTTGTTCAACCGGTTGAACAACAGGTTGAACAACAGGCTGAGATGTAGGTTTAGATTTCATAAAATATATTAAGACAAAAACTATAATGCATAAAATTAAAACGATTGAAACAATAACAGCAATTTTATGTTCCTTAAAAAAGCTTTTCTTAGTTTTAATTGGAGTTAATAACTCTGGATCTGTAATTTTTGGATTAATTTGAAAATAATCTTCTGACTGATTGGTAGACATTATATAATAGTAGTTAGAGATATTTTTAAATTATTATATATTATGGAAGATTTAAAGACAGATTTCTTTTCCATTTTTATACATCTTCAAGAAGATATAAAAAATTTAATATCGACATTAAATGTATATTTAGAAAGTATTAAATATGCAGATTTAAGGGAACATAAGGAATTAATATATAGCTATATAGAATATTTGACTACAGAAAAAAAACAATATGTATTATCAGATGATGCAAATATAAATTTTGATATTTTTGATGATATAGAAAATGTAGTAAATAAGTTGAATGAAATTCAACTATATGTTATTAGTAAACAATTTATAGCATTTTTGATAAATGATCGAAGTAGAACATTTATGGACAGTTTAAATGTTTCAAAAAACAAAGTAAAAGAATATTATGAAGATGTATTTAAAACATATAATAATTTAATTAAATCTATTGATAAAAATATTATATTTAATGGTATAGATGATGCATATAAAAGTGGTAGAGGAGAAATATCAACAGAGTTGTATATATTAAGTTGCTCTGTTGATAAATTAAATAGTTTAAAATATATAATTTTTGAAACTGATGATAATGAAGAAATTAATAGACATGATTTTGAAAATATTTCAAAATATCATCCTATACAATTAATGACATATAATCCTTTGTTATTATTTGAAGAATCTAAGGAAACTGAAAATTATATTAATTTAACATTTCCACAATCTAAATATTACGTGAGTTATAATATAAACAATTTAATTAATAAAAATCATATAATACGAAATGAAGTATTGTCTACATTTAATTCAGGGTTAAATTATAAATTGGTACATCGCTTAAGAACTATCAAATGTGAAACATTTTTAAAAAAATATGAAAAATCTACATTATTGCCTTTGTATAACGCAGGTGTTAATTTTTCTAAAAATAATGGTATTAAAGTAGAAATTAGTAATAATACAAACTGGTCGCCATTTACTGGTCAAAATAAATATGTTGTTGAATATTTAAGATGTACAGAACATATAATTACACAAAAAATAAAAAAAGATAAATCAATAATTGATATACAAAAAAGATTTGAAGAAGATATTATGCAAAATAGAATACAGAGATATGAGATAAGCAAAGAATCTTTGATTGATTTAATGTGTGTACTATTTGAAAATATGTATGAAGATAATTTACCAAGTACACCAGAAGAACAGTTATTAACTAAAACTGATTATATAACAGAAGCTATATCTAAAATATCTTTTAAATTTATTGAAGAATATTTGTTAGAATTACAAATTAAAACATCTTATATTGATATCGATGAAATTTCAAAAGAATTAAAATGTGGTTTAATTATACATATTATGGATTTGACAACTTTAATATATAAAGCAATAAAAAAAGGATTTAATGTCGATTTATTTTCATTGAATCGTAAAAAAGAAAATATTATGAACACTGTTAAAAAATTATTTAAAAAAACATTGGCTGATTTGGAGCTACCAGCTATTAACTCCAATATAAAATTATATTTTACATCTTTATCAATTAATTAAAAAAATATAATTAATAATAAATAATATAATGTCAGATGAAAGTAAAAAAAGAGGCCCAGGTAGACCGCCAATTAAACCTATGGCACCAATCTTAGACAAAAAAGGAATAGTATCAGCAGCTAGTGATCCACAAAATAAATTAGAATTAGTTTATGAAGATCCTATGATATTTAAGTCGCTTTTTATATTTTTTAAAAATACAAAAAGTAGAGAATTACATTTAAGATGTTCACCTACAGGTTTAACATTTTTTGCTAGAGATCATTCAAAAATATCCAGAATTATAGCTTATATTTCTGGAGAACATTTAAATTGGTATTTTTGTGAATCAACTTATTGGTTAGGTATTAACAGAGAACATGTTGAAAAAATTTTTAGTTCCATTGATAAAACATTCTTCAAAATCACGATAATTCAAACATATGACGATTTAAATAGTATTAATTTTATTTTTAAAGATGCTGATATTGATAAAGAATGTAATTATAAAATAATGATTTCTTCTTATCCAATTGATGAAGAATTATATGGAGCTGAAAGTATTTTATCTGCTGAAGAAATAAATAGAGCATTTCCTATTGAATTTACTTTATCAGCAAAAAAATTTAAAAAAACAATAGGAGATGCTAGTAATTATAGCGATACTATCACATTTGAAAAATTAGGAAATTATCCACTACAAATAACATATGCAAAATCTAATTTATTATATACGGAAGTCTACAGAAATTCTGAAATTATTAATTTACGTTCAGAGGTTTTAAGTAATTCAATTTTTAGATGTACAGTATCTGTTACAAATGTTAAATCTCTTGCGAATTCTATGGTTTCAGATGACATAAGAATTTTATGTCGCGAGGAAGAAGATATTTTATTTAGATCAGCAATTGATTGTAAGGCATTAGTCGTTAATACTTTAGTAAAGTCTCTATAATTTTTTGACATACATTTTTTTTGAAAGTATCATATATTTTCGATATACATAAAATGTATATCGAAAAATACATAAAATGTATATCGAAAAATACATAAAAATTGAATAATCTGTGTTATTTATTATATATCTTATAAACTGTATTGTAATTCTTGTTGTAAATGACCGAACAATATCTTTTTAAAGTGAATGAAGAAAAAAAAGATTGCCTTAGCAATATTCTTTTCTATGATAATTTGGAAAGAAAAGGGCAGCCTGAATATGTAGATATTAATTTATTGACCAGTATTGATATTAAAAACAGAATTGATTTATTGACTAATAAATTATTACATCCAGACGAATGGAATCTTAAGAAACTTATTAATCCAAAATCAGCATTATTTTCAATGTTTCCATTTTTAACAGAAGAAATATTTAACGGAACAACTGTAATTGGTGGATTATTGCTTAATTTAATATTAAATATATCAACTAAAAATACAGATTTAGATATTGCAATTGATAACCATGAAAAAATTTCTGATATAATTCAAGCTATTAAATTATATTATGATGAGAATTATACTGACAATGTTATCATTGTAACAAGTAAAAGATTTCCTTCTAATTACAATTGCATAGTCAAAAATGTTGTATATATTAACGTGTATAGCAACAATTCAGAAGTAGTAATTTCAAAAATTCCAAATAAACTTCAAGAAATTCAGTTGATATTGGTAGATAATATTAAAAATTATATTTGTGATTTTGATATGTCAATTTCAAAAGTTTTTATTGATTTAGGTTCGAATAATGAAGTAAAGGCAACGCTGTCAGCTAGTTTATGTTTATTATTGAATTCATTTCCAATTAATTCTGTTTCGTTTTCTATTGAGACAAAATCAAGAATTTTAAAGTATGTGCTTACAAAAAAGATAGCAATAATATTACCAAATAATGGAGCAATGCCTACCAAATTATACTCTTTGAGAACAATTAGGTCTCCTATTGGATACAAAATCAGTAGTATTTGTATTAATACAAATTTCTGTGTCAAATTAGATATAAATAATGGTTATGAAAATAGCACTTCTATTATTGAAAGCGGAAAATCTTTATTTGATCTTGAACCGGAAAAATTAGGAGCAATATTTCGTCATATTAATTATTACAAAATACAATTAGAAAAAAAATATACATTATTTTATATTATTTCAGTAACATTTGGTAAAAAAATATGTGAAAAATTTCCTTCAATTTCTAATTATTCTAGAAGAAATTATAATCAAGAACTTCATTTTGAGTTTGCAGTATTTAATAGTTTTAGAATAAATACTATGTTTAACAAATTAAAAGTAAATACAGAAATTAAAAAACTAAATCCTCAACCTGATATATATGAAATTTCTGAATTAATTCATATAATATTACAAACAGGCGATTCAATTAGAAAAATCTATAAACAGCGATTAGAAGTATATGGTAGTGAAAATATTTTAACTAGATATTTTCAGAAATATGAAGATAAATCTAGAGAAATGTGGGAAAGTTATTTTGGTACAGCAGTTGAAAGTAAAATTTCATCTTTTAATAGAATTGATATAACTGAAGATTTATGGGAAATATCTGATAATCCAATTATTGAGATTAATAAAAGTGAAACTTTTAATTATATTTTTGAAATATTGGTAGAGAAAAAAATTGATGAATGTTGTATTTGTTTAAATATATGTAATCCATCTAATGGCAACTATGCTTCTATATGTGGTAAACATATTTATCATATAGAATGTTATATTAGCTACCGAAATTCTTCTAATAGCAGAATTTTAATTTGTCCTTATTGCAGACAATAATACTTAAAATCTTCTTGAACATTCAAGACAAATACAATCATAATCTGGGGCTTCATCTAATGATCGTCGTTGAACGACAGTATAACTACATTTTCTCGCACCACAATGAGGGCAGCGAAAAAGAACAGAAGTTTTTATCTTAATCTTTTGAGCAAGCCTAATATCTAATATTTTTTTTTCCTCTTCATATGTTTTTTCACAGATATCAATTACAGACATATTCCCTATATTTTCAGCTAATATCTCTCCATTTACAATTTTATCTAATAACATATTACCATAATTTTTACATGATGGTGAATCAATATCTAATAATGATATTATTTCTCCACATTTACTACTGTAATAATTCATAAATTCAGGATTTGTCCATCTTACTATTATTAATAATTTTGTGCTACAATAATTAACACATTGCTTGAAACATGAATTTTCAATTTTCAATGCTAATTCTTTTGAATCATTAATATCCAATTTATTATGTTTTAATATCATATTAAGTATAGTGTGTTGTATTTCAATTCTAGGATTGATTAATTTTTGTTCAAAATTAATCAATTCGTCAACTGTAATTTCATTATTTAAGAATTTAATAGATAAATTATTATTAGGATATATTCCATTTATAATACTAAGTTTTTGAAAAAAAGTTGATTTTGCTTTATTATATTTAACCTTTGATGTATTTTGCTGAAATATATAATTTTCAATTAATTGAAAATTGTTTTCGTTAATTGTTGTTGATTTTTCATATCTTTTTTTAATTTTAAGATAATAATCATTAAATTCTTCTAAAGTATTTTTCCTATCAATCAATGTAATCATATTTTTTATATATATTTTATCGATTTATATCTTATTAATTTATATAAATCAAATATATCTTATTAATTTATATAAATCAAATATATCTTATTAATTTATATTTACACATTCATGGTTCATATGCTGTGCTCATAATTATTTTTTATTTTAAAATAATAAAAAATATTTATATAATCATTTATATACAATATGACCGATTATAAAGCTCATGAATTGAACATTTATTCTAATAATAATGTTGGTCGTCTTAAGTTCCAAGATGGTAAAGGAACAGGACTTGGTCCTGGCTTTGGACCTACCCAGGAATATATTTTTGCAAAATATACAGATGATGCTAAAGGAATTATGCAGTGGCCAGTGCTTATCCCAGAACTTCACACTATTGACAATGCAACAGGTTCAGTTATGGGTGTTGCTTGGTATATAATGGATACAAGATCCAAAGTAGATGATGAAAAAAAGGATCGTGCTGATGCTGATTCTAAATTAACCACGGATTTAGGTACTGAATCTAAGGCTCGTGCTGATGCTGATTCAAAGCTGACTACGGATTTAACAGCTGAATCTAAGGCTCGTGCTAATGCTGATGATTTTCTACAAGCTCAAATTGGTGGTCTATGGGGCGGTGTTCAAACTATTGAAAATGACTCAAAAAACCGCGACTCTGCTTTGGGTGTCAGAGTCAATACTGAAATTACTCGGGCTACAAACGCTGAAACAACTTTACAGTCAAATGTAGATGCTGAAGCAGCGAGAGCTCTAGCTGCTGAAGGTAAGCTCTCCGACCGTATTGATTTTATTGTTTCAAATACCAATCCTACTGCTATTGATTCTCTTAGTGAAATTGTTGCACAATTCAATCAGAATGGCGCTGGATATGCTGATCGTCTTACATACCTCGAGAGTGTGGTTGCTTCTCTCGTTAATAAGAGTCAACCAACGTAAATATCATATAATTGTTTATTTTGAATATCCATAATATTCCAATTAGTTAGATCATAAGTCCATAACGATATTCCAGTTTTATCTACACCATAAAACATTTTTTTACCTTCTTCTTCTGTACAATGTAAAGTGAGAAGGAATTGACTAATATTTGTATCAGTTATATATACTAAATTATTACCATCTAATTTAAATATCCTATTTGCATCAATTCCATACAATACATTGTCAGTATCAAAACAAAATGATTTAATATTCATATTTATAGATTTATCAACTGATAAATCCAATGTCATAATCCAAGGCGAATTGTATAATATTCCTTTTGTATATAATTTACCATCGCTAGAAAATCCCCATAAAGCTTTATTTCTATCAAATGAAATAACATTTATTAATTCATTGTTATTATCTAACTCAGTAAAATTATTACTACCTGGAATTGTATACACAACAGCGTTATTAATAACGCTGTAGATATATCCATCATTTAATGTAATTGTTGTAAATCCATTGGATTGACTAATTGTACTCCAACCATTTTTTAAATCATACAAATAAATAGAATCTTCATCTAAACCATATATTTGATTTGGGTCAATTGGAATTGGTGTAGGATTTGGTGTTATTGATTTATTTTTTTTTCTGATAAAAAATATAAAAAATATAGAAATTATAGAAATAATTATCAGTGCAATAAACATTTTTATTTTAAAAAATTATATTTTTTTTAAAAATTAATATTTTTTAAAATTATGAAAATGTAATATCATATAAATTTTGTGGATTGACACTCATTGCACGCCAATTAATTGCATCTACACTGTTTACAATGCGCATATTGCTATTTGTGCTGTAAAAATTTCGAGCATTATAATTATAATGTAAAGTATTAATAGTGGTGTTATTGAGAGAATATGTACTCACATATATTAATCCATTATTTTTTAATTTAAAAATATTTTTATCTATAAGTATGTATAATGAATTATCAATATCAAAGCAAAATGATTTAATATTTATAGATTTATCAATTGATAAATCCAATGTCATAATCCAAGGCGAATTGTATAATATTCCTTTTGTATATAATTTACCATCACTAGAAAATCCCCATAAAGCTTTATTTCTATCAAATGAAATAACATTTATTAATTCATTGTTATTATCTAACTTAGTAAAATTACTACTACCTGGAATTGTGTACACAACATCATTATTAATAACGCTGTAGATATATCCATCATTTAATGTAATTGTTGTAAATCCATGAGAAGAGCTGATAATTGTCCAATTATTATTAACATAAGCATATATATTATTACTATCTACACCATATAGTTGGTTTGGTGTAGGATTTGGTGTAGGATTTGGAGAAGGCGAAGGAGATGGATTTGGTGATGGATTTGGTGATGGAGTTGGTGTAGGAGTTGGTGATGGAGTTGGTGTAGGAGTTGGAGAAGGAGATGGAGAAGGAGATGGAGAAGGTTTATATGTAAATATTACAATAAATATCACAATTAATAATAAAATTATCGATGCAATTATCACAGACATATTATATATGTATTTTAAAAAAAATACATAAAATTGAAAGTATACGTATTTAAATATATAAAAAATGCAAGTATTTGAAGGATGGTTTCGTGTTTTTACTTCTCTACATCCAGATGTTTCAAATATTTTACATAATAGAAATAATCCATTTAATTTCTTTAATCCAGATGAAACAAAAATTGTAATCATCATTAAAGATTCTTCATTTGTTGATTTAAAATTTACAGATGAAAAATCTGAAACATTAAAAATATTATCATCTGACGAATCAAAATCATTGAATTTCAAATCATGGCTAGTTCAAGGTATCTTAATATTGAATTATTATAATAATGTGGAATGGAAAAAATTTATTGATCATGTCGTTTCAGTTTTGCAAAGAGATATTGTATGTTATAGCACTTTTAATTATTCCGAATTGATAAAAGACTCAAATATTCTAAAAGAAGATGATAGGTTAATGTATAATTTTGATAGTATTAATTATTATCTTACCAGTATCAACAAGAAAAAAATTATATGGAATAATAGTTATCGAAATTTTGCATTTACAGATGGTGGATGTATTAAAAATGGGAAAAGCAATGCAATAGCTTCATTTTCAGCATTAATTGAAGGTGCTACTATTAGAGGTTTAGTTAAACCATATGAATATAAATTTATTGATGATAATGATTTAGAAAGAGGAATATGCAACACAGAAATAAAGGCAATACCTACAAATAATAGAGGGGAACTTTTAGGATTGATTTATGGTTTTTTAGGTCTTTTAATTGAAGGATCATGTGGAGAAATAAATATTTGGTCAGATAGTAAAATATGTGTTAATACTCTTTTAACATGGCTTCCTAATAGAATAAAAAAAGGAACTGAAAAGGAATTAAAAAATTATGATTTAGTAATAATTGCTTGGAAATTATTAGAATTATTAAGAAAACAGGCAATTACAGTAAATATTCATCACATTAATTCTCATACAAAAGAACCACCAGCAAATGCAAAAAAAATAGATAAATTTATATGGAAAGGTAATAATATGGCAGATAGAAATTCAACCATAGCTTTATCTGAGGGGTTTAAAATAATAAATGGATCTTCAAAATTGAATAATATTTTGAGTTAATTGTGTATTACCTGAAAAGTATATACACTAAAAAAACGATGCCAGGTTGGAAGGTTGACAGATTACTCAAAAAGAGTAGAGGGGAGTATAAGACATCCGCAACTGTTGCAAATGGACATAACACTTGTTATTATGTTTCAAATACATTAGCATTTGAAATGGAACATCCTGTTAAATCATCAACAGTAGAAGATAAGAAAAATGTAATTGTTCATTACAATTTCGAATTGGGAATGAGAGGAAGTCTCATGAATTGTTCTTTTGAATTGGGAACTTTTATCGCGTTTGCAGATAGCGACTGTTTTCCTTTGTGTTTAACAAAAACAACACTTAAATATCTTCCAATGGGTGGACAATTTGGAAAAAATGGGAGTTATTCTCGAAAAGATTTTACCTGTATGGGTATTATTATCGTTACTCCTAAAAATGTATTGATCAAGTATAGGTGTGGGAACACTATACAAGAAATTGAAGATATGCAATTTTCAATTCTTCTATACGCTGAAGGTTATTTAGTACCTTCAATGCTTCAGAATAATTATATTTTTCAACAGCTTGGAAGTAGTTTTAAACATATCAAAATTGATGTTATTTGCTTTCCTTTGATTGTATTATTTTATAGTTTTATTGAAACTATATCAAACAAAGAAATGCAATGTGTCATAATATTTTCTCCTTATGAAGGAACTGGAAAACCTTGTTATAATCACATTGATATAGACTTTAAAGACGTGTTTATAACACCTTCTTATGTGCTTATCAGAAAACAAAAAAGTTTTTATGTTTATTCTGATAAGTTTTGCAGCCCTGCAACGATTGATGCAAGATTAGAAAATTCACATAACCGTGAATCTGATTACACAATACAACAATACAAACGGTTGCATGGCAAAAATCCACCTATTCTAGATCATCTTATAAGGGAATGGAAGATACGAGGCGGTCTGAAACGTGCAACTGATGCTATTATCTATGAAGATAATAATGGTCAGGAAATAACGCTCAGATGAATTTTTATTTTTTTTTAAATTTTTATTAAAATATTAAAACAATAAAATGTTTGGTTCACATGTATATAAAAATGAATCAATTATGAAGAGTATTAAGGAAGAAATAAAAGATATATATAATAAAACATCTTTTAGAATTGGTGTAGTTGCTATTTTTATAGGAGGACCAAGAGACAGAAAAATTAAAATAACACAGCAGGAAATAGAAGAAGTTAAACAATTTATAACAGAAAGTAAAATAAAAGTGATAGCACATAGTTCTTATTCATCATATCCATGGAAAGGTGATCCAGATGCTGCTAGATATATTAGAGAAGAATTATTAATATGTCAAGAAGCAGGAATTTGTGGATTAGTTATACATTTACCTAAACTACCAATTGAACGAGTAATGCGATATATTAAGAGGCTAATTATTCCAAATATAAATGTTGTGCTCTATTTAGAAACTCCAGCAGTAACAGGTGAATCTTACTATGAAACTCCATATAAAATTAATGATTTATTTCAAAATATAAAATTAGTAGATCCAGAATTAAAATATTTTGGATTATGTATTGATACTGCACATTTATGGACATGTGGAGTTAATATTAGTTCTTATGAAAATGCTAATGATTGGTTATATGAATTAGAACAATATAATATTTCTTGTAAGATGATTGTACATTTAAATGATTCAGGTAAAAGATTAGGAGAAGGACCAGATTCTCATGCAGGATTGCTTAATGGTCATATTTGGAAATCATACAAGAAAAAAATAAATCAGAGCGGATTAACTGCTTTTGTTGATTTTGTAAAGAAAAATAATTTAATATGTATATTGGAACGAAAACCACATGAAATAGTATATTTAGATTATTTAGAATTAAAAAAAATCGTTTAATTAATCTTTTTTAATTAATCTTTTTTAATTAATCTTTGATATATACTCTTATGAAGAGTAGTAATTTCCTTAGAACTTCGATTATGCAGAAATTCTTGTAAATCTTTATGGGAAGAAATTTTAAGAATTTCTTCATTAATGATTTGTGTTAAATTACGTGGAAGTTGTTCTTGGACTTGTTTTTTTAATGTAAAAACAAATGTTCCAAGAATTGGTGGAGTTATAGATTTCATATATGCTTTGGTATCAGTTATTTTTTGTACCTTTTTTAAAAAATTACCAAATGATTTTGAAACCAGAGTATTTATTTCAAATAGAATTCTATTTGAAATTTTTTTGACCATCAAGTTCAATGTTTCAGCTGAAACCGAATTTGTTAAAATTTCAATGTCGTGAACACCTTTCAACTTCTTTTTTTCATCCACGGTTCCAACTTCTTGAACTAGAGCATTTACATCTCCAATAGATTTCGTAATTATCTGCAATGCAGTACTCAATCCAAATTTGTTCAACATATATTTCCATTCCCGCAGGAAATTGTTTCCAATGTAGCTTACAACAGCTTCTCCAAGTGCATTATTTGCTTCCATTTTTTAATGTTTCCTAATCTTTTCTGATGGGAAACATATTAATAAAAAATATAATTCATTTTTACTACATATTAAATATTTTATTTATGTGGTTATTTAATATGTTAATTAATCCATATGTAATAGTATCATCTATTATTTGTTTTTCTTTATGATCTAAACTCAAAACTGTTCTTCCTAATAACATTATCGTAATATTTGAATTTATATTTTCAAGTATAAATTCTTTTTGTTCTATTAAAAAATTTTCAACTAAAGGAAAATGTAAGTGATTTACATATATATCCTCTATTTTTTTTATTATCATCACATACATAAAACTTTTAAAAGTTTCATTATCATTTATGTATGTATATTTTATTTTGTCTTTTATTGAGATAAACATATAATCTAAAATTATATCATATGTATTATCAGATATATTTGCTAAATAATTTTCTAAAGATTCTTCTGTATGTTTATCTGAAAAATATATATTTAATATCTTTTTCTCTTCATTAGTACCATTTTCCCTAATAAAATCTGGAATATTGTGCAAACCATCAATTATAAAACTATGAATATCATCACGACAATATTCATCTAATCTATTATTTATTAAATTAATTAACATTTCCGTATATAATTTCATAGTGATTCTGTATTTCTATATATCTATATATCTATTCTTTCTATATTTCTATAAATAGATACCATCATATTTTCAATTTTTTACAAGATATATAGAAATATAGAAATATAGATATATAGAAATATAGATATATAGAAATATAGAAATATAGAAATATAGATATGTCTAATATTAATAAAGGTATTATTATTGGATTATTCATATGTGTTCTTCTTGTGTTATCTTATTTTATTTCAAAGAATCCAAAATGGATGAATTCTAATTACATTAAGGCAAAAATTATAGATTCCCCTTTACAAATCTATAGTAAGTCAAATGGAACATTTGATGAGGCTGCTAAATTAGCTTTAGAAAGAGCAAAAAATAGAAACTCAACAGATGATCATGTATTAAGTGCTACAATTATAACAAGAAATATTTTATCACATGAACATAAACCAGAGATTGATGAAAAAGGAAATCCTACACAATCTGCTTTAGAAATTTCACAAACAAGAAGAACATTATTTGATGATGCAAAAACACACTATATTAATGTATTACAAGATATAAAATATCAAAATACGAACATTCTTAATGATATATTAGAATTTGCATTTGATGGTATTTCATTATTAATTGCAAATGATCCATTGATGACAAATTTTATTAATTTAAATGATGATTTAGTTGATAGAAATTTAATAAACATGGTTAATAATAGACGAATTAATATAATTAGTGATAGAAAAGAATTAGCACAAAAAAAGGCTATAGAAAATGGAGAATCTAAATTAGGAGAAATTTCTAATTATTTGGAAATGTCTACTCAAAATACAAACGATATGCAAAATTCACATGATAGCTGTGTGTTATCTTGTTTAAAATCTATTATTGATAGATTAAGAGTAGAACAAAAGGATGAAAAAATTTCATCTATAGATGAAATAGCTGAAGAAATTAAAAAAAATGGTAATAATTTTTCTGAATCTAGATTATATAAAGTTAAGGATGTCTTAGAAGTTATTGATAGAATTAGATTAGGTGAAAGAGTAATGTCTATAGGAGCTACAGATGAAGAATGTTTGTCTAGAGTTTGGTTTAGAGCATATCATCCAAATAATAAAAATGTAAAAGATAAAATTTTACAATCAATATTTGATTCTTTATTTGATTGTTGGGAAGAAGGATTAATTGATAGAAAAATTGTATGTGTAAATGGTAGAACATCTAGAATTCTTTCATCTTTAATTCTTTTAGATTTTGATGAAAGAAATTGGGAAGTTAAAAGACTTGAACAATTAAAAAATGACATATATAAAAAAACTTCACTATTAATAGAAGAAGAAGCAATCAATGCAACAAAATCCGATAATATTTTTATGCAAAATGCAGGTAAATTATATTTAGCAAAATCTATTGATGATTATAATAATATAACAGAAACATCTGATGATGTAAACGAAGAACTGGCTAATAATATACGAAATTCAATTGAAAATATGGTTAGAAAAACTGCATCAGGACAAGTACCAGATTATATATTAAAAACAATTATAGAAGAAGCAAAAGCGGCAGTTTAACAATATTCTATAATTTGAACATTAGTAATGATAGACATTCCTTTTAGTTGAGGATATGTAAATTCGGGATATAATCCTAACTTTTCACTTGTTATATATTTGTTTAAATTTTGTAGAAAAAATACACCTTCAGCAACGCATATTGCTTTACTTTTTAAAATATCTCCCAATAAATGATAACCACAAGCTAAAGCTGTTTCTGATTGACAGAATGGCATAATAGTATAAGTTACATTAGAATGTAAATATATACCATGTCCTGTACATATTTTGATTTCATCCCAGCAATATGTGCAAATTAAAATTTTAGAGTTAATGCTAACATTTTTTAGTAAAGATTGTCTATTTTTCTTTATTTGTTTTTTCTTATCGGATATTTTGATATCGCTTAAACAAACAACTTCACCATATAACGGAGTTTCACAATTTATACATTTATATTCTCTATAAGATGCATTTGAATATATATAATTATTGTTTGTTGCATCTTTTTCAATTAATATTTCAGATGGATTCCATTCTTCGATTTGTTTATTTTCTTGTTTATTTTCTTGTTTATTTTCTTGAAAATTATGTGTAAGAAAGTTTGTAGTATAATTTATTGAACCTGTATTTGAATTAATAATTAATCCTCCTTCATATACATCTAATATATTTCTAACATCATCTCTTTTAAAATCATTCGGATTAAATTTGTTAGTAAAATCTGAAAAAATATTTCCACTATCATACATTATAGATGATAATGAAAGATTAATATTTTTTAAAGATTTTGTATTAAATAATTCAAAAGAATTATCAGCTAACGTTAATATCCAAGTAAACCCAGAATTTTCACTAAAATATTTTATATTTGATGTATTTTCTACATATATAATTTCTTTTGTATCATTATTTGATTGTATTAAAACATTTGAACTCGAGGAAATTGTTCTATATTTATTATCTAATGTTTTTTTTGTCATGATTTCAATAATATTTTCAATGTTAAACCCTTCACATTTTGTGAAAAATATAATTCCAATTGTTGGTTTGTAATTAATATTAATGTCTAATCCATTTGTTGTTTTAGATGATATTGGTATATTAATACCTATATTTTCAATTTCTAACATTTTTTCTATAACATTATCTAATGAGTTAAATTTAAACATATTTATATATATTTATTATATATTTATAAATGAGTGTAACAGTTTATAAAGAAAAGAATTTTCAAGGAATATTTTATAGATTAAAAGAAGGATATTATAGCGGAAAAGATTTAATTGGATGTCAAAACCAATCATATCATTGTGAAGATTTAGATAATGCTATAAATAGTATCAGAATTGATAAAAATACAATAGTTGCATTATCTAGTAACTATTCTATGCGTGCAGACAAAAGTAGAGTCTATATAGGACCATTAGAAATTCCAGATTTAAAAGATATGAGTGATACAATTTCAAGTATTTATATAGTTTCTTTTCAAGATTATAATTCTTCAATAATTCCACAAGATATAGGTATAACTATATTTTCTGATTATAATTTTAATGGTAAACATTCTACTTTACATCAAGGAGATTATTCAAAAAGTCGCTTATTATCAGAAGAAGTCAAATTTAATCCTGATAATTTGATGTCATTAATTGTTGAAAATGGAGTAGTTGTAATATTATATAAAGAAGATAATTTTCAATCATCATCAGATGCATATATGATAGCAGGGCCCAGACAAATTAATAATTTAGATAATATTGGTATGAATGTCAAAAGCATCAAAGTATTATATAGTCAACAATTAATATCTTCTGATAAATCTTTTGATAAATCTTCTGATAAATCTTCTGATAAATCTTCTGATTTATCTTCTGATAAATCTTCTGATTTATCTTCTGATTTATCTTTTGATAAATCAAATAAATCTATAATGTTGATTTTATTGTTAGTTTGTTTAATTTTGATAAGTTATTATAAATTATATGTTTTTAAAAATATAGAAAAAAATCAATTTTTAAAGATGTTTTTTAAAAAACATATATAATGATTATTGGATTTTTGATTTTATTTATTGTTTTATTTATTGTTTTATTTCGTAAATCACAAATAAAAGATGGATTATTATTATGGTCTAAAGTTAGATCAGTTGATTGTATTAATAATTCTTCATCTGAATGTGATGGTTTATATGTAAATATCTCAACACCTCCACTTTATAATAGGCCTAATAATGGATTTGATAAAGATGCTGCATTATATGGCATAAGAGCTATTTTTAAATTTATAACAAACATAAATAAAAATACAAATACATTAAAAATTAATAATATGTCGGCTCCAATATTAAGTTATTATGTCAATGATAATCAACCAATGGCTGCTACATGGTATTCTAATACTGTTGCTTTAGTTGTAATAAGAGGTACAAGAAATATTAATGAATTAAAATTAGACTTAAAATATGCATCTATAACTACATTAAATAATTATTCTGTACATAAAGGAATGTATTCAGTATATCAAAATATAAAACAGCAATTATTTAATTCATTACCAGATAGTGTTACTGATGTTTTTATTGTTGGTCATAGCTTGGGATCTGCTATCTCATATTATTTTGGTTTGGATTTATCTGAAAAATATAATGTTGAAATTATGGCATTTGCACCTCCAAGAAGTGGAGATAGGGCATTTGCAAATTCAGTGTCTAAACTTAGAACTACTTCTATTATAAATAATGCAGATTTTATTCCTTCATTACCATGGTCATTTATGCCTATTATGTCAAATAATCCAGTAGAATATGCTCATGTTAATCCAATTTATACCTTTAACAACATGCAAAATGATATTGGATCATGCCATAATTTATTTGCTTATTATCAAGGAATTAACGCTTTTCCTTCTATTATTCCTAATATTTTATAAAAAATCAAATAAAATATTGTTTTTTTTAGCTGTTTTTTCATAATTCATGAAAAAACCTTATATTTTTATAATTTATATTTGAACATATCATATTGATTTATTGGGGGAGACATAGACATCAAACTCGTAGCAATATCTTTACTGATATTGTCTTTATTACAACCAAATATGATCGCCGGTCATTCTTTTGTAATTTCTCCCACCCAACAACCCTTGTCCACGCAAGATGCCACCCGTTGTGAAGGCAAACTGGAACTAACCACTCTAGTTTGCGATAAGGATGTATATGCTGAGGGCCAGCGTAATACATCCTTTGACGCCTCTCAGGAGGCAAAATCAGCTCTATTTACAGGGTCTGGAGCACCCCCTCAGGCTGTGGTTGAGGAAAACACCACACATGGTAATGATGCCCGTACCGGTACCAAAACCAACTCCCCGCTAGTTATTAGGACTACTAGCGGGACCGATTTGTCAGACCATATCGTTGGTGGCAAACAAACGGAGACTGATCGTCTCTTGCAACTGTTGCAAGAGACGATCAAAAGAAGACCTACACTTTTTGCTCTCATTAAAAACTATGCAGACCGTGACTTTAACTTCGCCGGAACTTTTCCTGATTCAATCTTATCAGATTTTCTTGGAATGGATCCTATGAACTGTTTCTTGGATAACTTTCAGAAATTCAAGGGGCAGTTGAATAGATCGTTTGTCAATGTAAGATCGATGGAGTATCTATTTCAACTAAGTAATGAAGGGGTTGATCTCAGAGCCTACTTCCGCGCTTTTCTTGAGGGTCTATTGCCTGTCATGGAGTATGACAGGCAATATGCAAAAAACCTTGAAGAGGAAGCAAGGTTGGAGGTCAAGAAAGTTCTAGATAGAGCAAAGAAACAGGTTCCCGACAAATTCAAGGCTGAATTTGGGGATGTCTTAAAAGAGATTGAGAGAGCGTTGGGAAGCGTTAGCATTCCTGAAATCAAACTTGCTCCTCTCTCTATTGATCCTATCGTGTTTGCGATAAACTCGTTGATGGAGTCAGCAAACCAAGGGCGTCCTGTCGACATGGGCTTTGTTGATGAAATAATTGAGAATATCGTTTTCAAGGATCTTCTGAGGTCTATCAACACTCATCTTTATCTGCGGCGAAATAAAGATGAAAAGAAAAAGCAGCTTGAAGATGAAAAGAAAAAGCAGCTTGAAGATGAAAAGGGGGGACAGCTTGAAGAGATGGATTCCAAACAACAGGATTGCGAAGCCGATCAGCGCAGTGTGTTCATTGCCTTGAAGAAGGTGATGAACTTTTATTCAATAGATGACGTTTTATTAGAATCCTTGTTAACAAGGATTCTAATAAAAATCAGGCGCAGGGCCGACGAGGTGAATCGCGAGATCCAGACCTCTCTCCAAGAGAGGAAGGAAATTGAAAAGACGCTTCGTTCTTTGGAAACTGTTCCTGTGGATGAATCGGTTGTAGACATGATCGATAGGACCGACGAACTCAAGTCTGTGCGGAACGTTGAACTGCCTGCCATCAACGAAAAAATTAAAAAGTTGGAGAAGAAGAGAGAACCAATCTCTCTTCTTCTTCAATTATTTAATTTCGTCGTCGTTCCTGGCGGGGAAGAGCGACAACTTCGAATGACCTCGACTGTACAAACTGTACAAACACTACGTTTCGACTCTGTCGTTTTTATCCGGTTCATGTATGGAATCGCGAAAAAATGTGGTATCGACTACCACATCAATCTCGATTCCGCGGTGTATGAAGCAACCAAACACCACTTGATGTCGCTGGAGGATGTGGTTTATAGTGTAAGGTCAGTTCTTGAGGACTTTGCACTATATCCTCATCCTTGGAAAGTGAAGGATATGGAAGTTGCGATTTCTCTTCTCCAAGAGAAGGTTAAGAGGGATCCTCCCAAGGACAGGGAGTTGACTCGAATCGTTAACGCACTTCTCTATCAGTTGCAGTTCGTTAAAATGACGAAGAAGCAGAATTTGCCCTACGCGAATGTACCTCAGGGGGTTAACACTCTCGATTTTGGCGGTCATTGCAACGTTCCTGGTTGCAAAGAAAAGATGTACTACAACAACATCAAAAAGTATTGGTCTGACCAGGGTTTTAAGACCATTGAGGTAGCTTATTCTCCTGTTTGCTGGAAGTATCATAAGGATAAGCTCAGGCTAAAAATAGGCAAGGAGACTCCTCCAGACAGCGACGCATTCTTCGTACACAACCATTTTGTGTGGGCCACATTTCAAGTACGTTATTTGCTTGGATCTGTCTTTGGAATGAACTTTAGGGACAAGTTTCTTCCTTGGATCAGCATCAAGAAGACAGAGCTGTCTAAGGAGTTTATCGACTCTGAAGCCAGGCGTGCTGCTTCTAGGAACGACGAGAAGGCCAATGAAGAAGCCCGATCCAGTCAAGCGGCGGCAGTCCAATCGAGTCATGCAGAGGACATGAAGATGCTGGCGGCCACGACCACATGCGTTAGTTCGTCATCTTCCTTTGCGGACATTCTGAAGAAGTCAATGTCTTGGGCAGACATTGATGAAGAAGATACTGCGGAGGCAGCTGCTGCGGAGGCTGCGGCAAAAGCTGCTGCGGAGGCTGCGGAGAAAGCTGCTGCGGAGGCTGCTGCGAAAGCTGCTGCGGATGCTGCGGCAGCTGCGATCGGTAGCCTGCTAATGAATTTCTTTGGAGAAGTTGCTGAGCGGGCTGCTGCAAAGGCTTGTGCAGCGGCCATTGCGGAGGTAGAAGCTGCTGCTCTTGAAAAGGCTACATCTGCTGCGGTGTCTGCAAAGATGGAAGCAATGTGCAATGCTTCTATCTACTGTCGTCTTGACATGACTTCAAATGCCTCGCTCGGCATCAAAAGTTGTGTTGTTTGCCGTGGCAAGCCAAAGGAAGACTGTTCTTCTTGTCTTCTGCATGAGCAGGTGATTCAGACTTGCAAATCATCATTAAATGATGAATGCAAATCTGGATCACCTGTTAAGGATAACATCCCCTCTCCATACGTCATGGAGGGAAAATATGCGATTCTCGGAAAACAGAGAATCGTATATTATCCTTCTAGCGTAAATGCCAAGGGGAAGCCAATTCCTTATTGTCATTTCGGACGGATGATGGGAGGGCCTTGTAGCAGTAGCGGATGCACGTTCTTTCACGACTTGAAAGAACGGGTATTTGTTGACTGTCGGGTCCAAAAGATACTTCCTTCTCCTCGAGTTACTGTATGCGTCTGCGAATCAGACACATGTGCATACCATGGGTTGCAGAAGGATGTTGGGCCGTTCATGTGGGACAGTGGTCATCGAATTCCTTTGATGATCAATGTCTGCATGTCGGAAGACAAGCAACAAGCCTTCACCCTGACAGATACAGACTTGGCGTTCATCTTGGATGACTTAAAGCAGGGAGGATGTGGGTTCTTCTTATGCCGCGAGACTTTCAGAGCGACCGGATCCTCGGTGGAGTTGGACTCTGATAAAGATTGTTGCAAGACATTTGCGGGAAGGTACCGCGACTATCGTGTTGGATACCACGCTTTACACGGGTCAGATCTTCCATCTGTCCTCCGAGTGCCGGAGCGTGTGAAGAAGCCGCAGCCTGAGAAGAAGTCTAGTGTGCACGTTAGTACACCTGCTCAAGCTAGTGTACAAGCTAATACTCGTGTGGAAGCTTCTCATGCTCGCGTCTCTCGCGACCCTGTTTCCACACCTGTATCGGCTAATACTCAAGCTCGTGCTCCTGCTGCTCCTGCTGCTCCTGCTCACGCTCCTGCTGCTCGCGCCCATCGCGCCCCTGCTGCTCCTGCTCAAGCTCCTGCTGCTCCTGCTGCTCGCGCCCATCGTGCCCCTGCTGCTCCTGCT
>Ga0214923_10000983_pt1 | contig 41625 bp, 40 predicted proteins | sample LL1510_MetaG_FD_177993 | JGI IMG/M metagenome (GOLD analysis project Ga0214923, IMG submission 177993) | Freshwater microbial communities from Lake Lanier, Atlanta, Georgia, United States - LL-1510 | ecosystem: Environmental > Aquatic > Freshwater > Lake | place: USA: Georgia | collected... | reverse complement strand
GCGGGTGCGGGCATCATACATGGTGAGAAGGATCCCGAGGATGGAGAGTTCGGGGTTCAGGCCGCCTTCCCGGATTTTTTCGATCAGGTTGAGGATTTTACCCACGCCCTCCAAGGCGAAGTACTCGCACTGAACCGGGACGAGGATTTTTTCCGCGGCGACGAGGGCGCTGGTCATGAGGAGCCCGACGCTGGGGGGACAGTCGAGCAGGACGAGGTCGAAGGCGGGATCGTGTTTGAGGGGGGCAAGAGCCTCGCGGACACGGAGGAGGGGTTTTTCCAGGCTGGCCAGTTCGATCTCGGCCCCGGCGAGATCCAGTTCGGAAGAGAGGACCTGGAGGTTGGTCAGACGGGAGGGTTGAAGCATTTCCACGGCACGGGCCTGTCCCAAAAGAACCGGATAGAGGCTCCTGCCGGGAACGCTTTCCAGGCCGAGACCGCTGGTGGCGTTGGCTTGGGGATCGAGGTCGACCAAAAGGACACGGCGACCGGCCTCGGCCGCCCCGGAGGCAAGGTGGATGGCGGTGGTCGTCTTGCCGACGCCGCCTTTCTGGTTCACCACAGCCACGATGCGCACAGGACAGGAAACGACGGGCGAGGGAGGGTTGTCGAGAGGTTTCGGACGGGCGAACCTTGACCCCTAGGAACAGTTTTTCTATTTTTAAAATTTCCCGATGATTACTGTCGAAAATTTATCGAAACGTTATGCCGGGGGTGAGGCCGTGAAAGGTATTTCCTTTACGGTGGAGAAGGGGGAAATCGTGGGCTTTCTGGGGCCGAACGGGGCGGGGAAATCGACGACGATGCGGATGCTGACGGGGTATTTGCCGGCAACGGACGGCAAGATCGAGATCGCGGGGGCCAAGCTGCCCGAGCAGAGCCTGCAGGTTCGCCAGCGGATCGGGTACATGCCGGAAAATGTGCCGCTCTACCCGGAAATGAGGGTAGAGGAGTTTTTGGAATACCGGGGCCGGCTCAAACGGGTGTCCCGCGGGGAGATTGCCGCACGGACGGACGTGGTGCTGGACCAGTGCGGGTTAGCCGACGTGCGCCGGAAGATCATCGGGACCCTTTCCAAGGGATACCGGCAGCGGGTGGGCCTGGCGGACGCCCTGATTCACAATCCGCAACTCCTCATCCTCGACGAACCGACCGCGGGCCTCGACCCGCACCAAATCCGCTCCTTCCGTGAGCTGATCAAGGAGCTGGGCAAGGATCGGACGATCCTGCTTTCGACGCATATCCTCTCGGAGGTCGAAATGGTGTGCAGCCGGGCCATCATCATCAACCGGGGCCGGATCGAGGCCTCGGACACCCTGGCCAACCTGGAAAAGAGAGTGCAGGCGGGTGCACTGCAGATCGAGGTCAGGGCCGAACCGGGATCGGCCCTGCAAAAACTGAAAGCCCTTCCCGATGTGAGCATGGTGTCGGAAATCCACCGGGCGGGGGATTGGATCTCGTTCGAGGTGGTGGCGGTACCGGGCAAGGACATCCGGGGCGAGGTGGACCAGCTGATCAAAAAGGAGAACTGGCCCCTCCGGGAGTTTCGCCGTGAGAAGGCGCGACTGGAGGATGTCTTTGTGGAGCTGACCCAGGAGTAAGGAGATGACGCGCGCATTCTGGGTTCTTTGGAAGAGGGAAACGGGGGCTTTGCTGCTTTCCCCGATTGCCTGGGTGCTGCTCACCTGCATGGCGCTGGTCAGCGGGTTCAGCTTCAGCCAGTGCGTGGCGTATCTGGGGCAGGGGGTGCGGGAGTTCACGGTGATGCAGATTTACTTCTACATTTTCCACTTCTGGTTCCTGTTGATCATCCTGGTGCCGGTCCTGACCATGCGGTTGTTTTCGGAGGAGTACAAAACCGGCACGATCGAGATGCTGCTGACCGCACCGGTGCGCGACGGGGACGTGATTCTCTCCAAGTTCTGCGGGGCCCTGACCTTTTACCTGATTCTCTGGACACCTTCCCTTTTAGGGTTGGTCATTTTTCAGACCGTCACTGGCAACACCGTCCCGGTGGCCTGGATTCCGCTGGCACTCTCCTACCTGATGGTGACGTTGGTGGGTATGTTTTACCTCTCGATCGGGTTGTTCGGCTCGGTGTTAAGCCGCAACCAGGCGGTGGCGGCGATGATCTCCTTCACCATCATCGCCCTGCTTTTCTTTGCCGGGTTTCTCAGTTACCTGGTGCGGGATCCGGGTTGGCGCGAGGCGCTGACCTATGTATTCACGCTGGAGCAGATGCGCTCCTTCAGCGCGGGGCTGTTGGATTCCCGGCCGGTGGTCTTTTACCTGAGCGGGACTGTTTTCTTTCTCCTTCTCACCCAACGGGTGATGGCCGGGCGGCGGTTGAAGGGTTAGGTCATGGCGACAACTCCTCCCCCCCTTTCTGAATTGCGCAAGGCACGCCGGGCCCAAACGCTGAACCACTGGCTTTTCCTGCCGATCCTTTTATCCCTGTTCCTCGGTGCCAATTACATCGGCTGGAGGCACTACGTTCGGGCGGACTACTCCCTGAACCGGTTTCAACAGCTTTCCAGCCAGTCTTTGAATCTCCTGAAAAGCCTGCCGGGGGAAATTACGATCACGGCGTTCCTGGCGCCGGAGGGGGATGCGACGGGAAGCCTGATCCAGGAGGACGTGCTCAAACTACTGGAGGAATACAAGTATCGCTCCGGCGGGAAGATCAAGATGGCGGTGGTCCAGCCCTTCCTGGATTTTCAAGGGGCGCAGAAGCTGGCGGAGAAGTTTAAGCTGACGAGCAACGAGAATGTGGTGATCCTCGAATTCGGCGACCGGTCGCGCGTGCTGATGGTCGCCGAGATGGCTGAGATCGATCCCGGCATGTCAATGATGGGGGGTGCGGCGCGGGTGAAGTCGTTTAATGCCGAGGAAAAGGTTTCTTCCGCGATCAGCGCCTTGGTCCAGGGCAAACCGGCGAAGGTGTATGTGGCCGAGGGGCACGGCGAGTATAACGTGCACTCCTCCGACCGGGATCCGGCCGGCTACTCCCTTTTGGCCGCGCGGCTGGGTTCGCAAAACCTCGAGTTGGCCGCGTGGAAACCCGGGGAAGAGGAAGGGGTTCCGGTGGACGCCGACGCCGTGCTGGTGGCGGGATCCAAGTTTCCTTGGCCCCCGGCTGCGGTGGCGGCGCTGAAGGCGTACATCGGCAAGCCGGGCCGGCTGGTGATCGCGCTCGATCCCGGCAGTCCAACCGGACTGGAGGGGTTGCTGGACGACAAAGGGATCGTTTTTGACGGAAACAAAATTTTCCGAAAGGTGGCGGTGCTGAGCACGGCAGGACTTGCTCAAGGGGTGAACGACGAGACGGTGGGGACGAGGTTTTCGCTCCATCCGGCGATCCGTTGGATTGAAAACGTGGGGGGCTCCCTGCGATTGGGCCCGGCCCGCTCCCTGACGTTGAAACCCATGCCGGCCGGGGCGGTGCAGAAGCCGGAGATGTTGGTGGAGACTTCCGACCGTTACTGGGCCAAGGCTTGGCCCCTCGCGGCCGGGAAAAAGCAGGATTTTGCGGAAGGGGAGGATCGGAAAGGCCCCTTCACAGTCGCGGCAGTGGTGGACGGTTCCGCCCCGGGAGACAAGGGGAAGGAAGCGCCTGCCCTGCGGGCGGTGGCGATCGGTTCCGCCGCGGCCTTTGCCAACCAGAACCTGTCGCCCCTCGAGGTGGATTTCATGGTCAATGCACTCCAGTGGGTTCTGGGCCGGCAAGAGGCCCTGGGGATTTCCCCCAAGGCTCCGATGGATTTTGCGGTGGCTCTCGACGACGGGCAGCAGCGGATCATCGTTCTTTCCGTGTTTCTGGGGATTCCGCTACTGACATCGGCGGTGGGGTTGTTTGTCTGGTGGCGCCGCCGCCACTAAAGGTTCGATGAGCACCCGCGGGTTGCTGATTGCCGCCGGTCTGCTGCTGATGATGCTGGGGGTGCTTAGCTTTCTGCAGAAGCAGACGCCGGGCACGGAGCGGGGGGAACGGGAATCGAAACGCATGACGATATTGCCGGTGCGCGAGGCCGATCGGGTTGAGTTGAAGACCGCTAAAGGAACCTTTTCCTTCCGAAAGCCTAAGAATGGGGAATGGCAACTGCTCAAGCCCGTCGAGACCGGCGCGGATGCGACGACGGTCGGGCAACTGCTTTCCGAGGTTCAGTTTGTGGAAAAATTGCAGACCTTTCCGGGGGAAGCGCGCACGGAGGCGAACCTGCAAACGTTCGGACTGGGGCAACCGACGCGGAGCCTAACGGTGGCAACCCCCGAGGGGGAGTTATCCGTGGAGATCGGCCGGGAGACGCCGATCCCGGGGGGAGTGTATGCGAAGGTGAGGCAACCCCGGTCCGGGGAGCGGTTGTTTGTGGTGCAAAACCAGTTGGCGGAGGCGATGGACAAGGATTTGAACGCCTGGCGGGAGAAACGGGTTTTTCCGTTGGTGGTGCCGGAGGTCAAGGAATTCTGGATGCGGCAGGGGGCCACCGAGGTGGAGATTCAAAAAACCGAGGAGGGGGCCTGGATGGTTCGCAAGCCGGTGGAAGCCCCGGCGGATCCCGCGGCGGTGCAGAGCGTGCTGGGGGAAATCTCCGCCCTGCGGGCGGCTGATTTTGTGGCGGATTCGGAGGGAGATCTGGCGCTCTACGGCCTGACGGCCCCCGCCCAGTCCTTCGAGGTGAAGAGCCAGGCGACGAACCGGATTCTCCAGATTGGCCAAGCAAATCCCAAGGACACCAACCAGGTTTTTGCGCGGATGGCGGACCGCCCGTTTGTGTTCACCCTTCCCAAAACCTCCCTGGATCCTTTGGGTAAACTGCCGGAGCGGGTGCGGGACCGCCGTTTGGCCACGTTCGGGTCCCCCGGCCAGATCACCAAAATCGAGTTCGGCGGTCGGGGTGGGGAGTATCGATTAGAGAAGCAGGGGGAGGCTTGGATGGCCTCGTGGGGCGGAAGCAACCGGATGGCGGATCCGGCCCGGGTTAACCGTTGGCTGGATGCGTTGTTGAATTCCCGTGCCAACCGGTTTCTGGCCACGGAGGATCCCGCGAAGCTTGGGTTTGCCAAACCTCGGTTGACGGCGGCCATTTCCTGGACGGTGCCTTCCACGAACGGCACGGCCGTGAAGACCGAAACCCTGAGCTTTGGAGAAGAGACCAAGGAAGAGGTTTATGTGCAAAACTCGGCGATCACGGGTGCCATGGCCACGACGGTGGCTTTGATCCGCGAGACTCCGGAAAACGGCATGGGCTGGCTGGCCAGACGTCTTTTGCCAGAGGATTTCGGGCCCATCCGCGGGTTCATCTGGTCCTCGGGGAGCCAACGCCGCGAATACCGTGCCGGGGACGACGGGCGTTGGCGGTCGGCCGGGGCGGATGCCGATGTGCCGGAAGCCGCGGGCTATGCGACGAGGATCCAGGATTTGGAGGTGATTCGCTGGACCGGGGTTCCCGCGAAAAAAGATTTTGCGAAAACGGAAGTGGAACTGGTCGTGGAGGGAGAAGGGGGCAAGCGAACCGTCATTTCCCTGGGGCGGCTCTTGGCGGACGGGACGGCCCCGATCCGCCGAGAAGGAGGGGAGTTTGCCGGCTTGGTGACGCGCGCGCAGCTGGACTGGCTCAAGCGGGATCCTGGTTTATCCTCCACCCCGGCCACAACGCCTCCATCCGGAAGGTGACGGGGGCGGTCTTTCCGTTAGGCTGGTCTTATGGCCGGCGAAGAGAATTCCCGATCCAAGCGTGAACGGCTTCGGCCCCGTCTGTACGGCGTGGCCATCTATCTGGTCGCGGGCATTCTGTTATTGCAGGTGTTCTTCTGTCTATCGGTGTTTGTGTTGCGTCCCTACGCGAAGTCCAAGACCCCCGAGGCCATTCTTCAGCAGGAAAGGGTCCGTGCGACGGATTCCCTGATGAGTTCGATTCTCCGCTCTTTTGGCCATGGCAAGGACAACGCCGTGGAACCGCGCGGCGGCACCAACCCGGTCACGCAACCGTAACTATGCCGGAAAAAAAGTCGTTCTCCTGGGTTTGGGCGGCAGCCGTGCTGGTGCTCGTGCAAATTTTTGTCCTGGGAGGCCTTTGGCAACTGCGTCAAAGGGAGAGCCGTCCGGAGGGCGGTTGGGATCTCGATCCCCAGGCCGCCCAACGGGAGGCAGTCCGCGAAAAGGAGTCGCGCGAGGCCCTGAACAACCTGCCGCTTCCTTCCGGCACCGCACGTCTGACCGTGGCCGGGGCGCAGTCGGCGACCCCGACGCCCGAGGATCTGCTGGGGCAAGCGCGGGAGTTGCAGTCCCAAGGCCAACTGGATCTGGCTGAAAAGCTACTGTCCCAGGCGCGGCAAAAGGATCCGCAAAACCAAAGAATCCAGGTGGCGGCGGCTTTATTGGCGGAGGCCCGTGACGACACCAGCGGGGCCTTGGCGCGTTGGCGAGAGCTGATCCGTGCCAGCGAAGCGGGTGGATCTGTCCGGAAACTTTCCCTGGCCCGGGCCCATTTGGTGGAGGAACGGATCCGGTTGGAACAGGTGGCCCGCCTCCGGGAAGAAACATTGGCCAAGCAGCCGCGCAAGCTGGCCCTGACCGGGGTGGAGGAAACCGCCGTCGCCGGGGGCAAAAAAATCAGCTGGAAGGTGAGGGCGGTGGGCGGCGCAGGAAAGCTGGATCCGGGGAAGATCACGGTCAGGGTTTCCTTTTTGGAACGCGGGTCTGACGGGGTTCTTCGGCCGGGGGAAACCGCCCTGCCGCGCTGGGAACCCTCGCCTCCGCTCAGGGAAAGCGACGGCATCCGGGTGGTGACAGCGGAGAGCCGGACGGGGCCTGGAAACCAGTACGCGGGATACGTCTGGCAGATTTATTACGGGGGCGAACTGCAGGATGAGCGGGTGACTCCGGCTTCCTTGCGGGGGGTATTACGTGAAAAACCGCGGAGCTGACGGGGCTCGAACCCGCAACCCCCGCCGTGACAGGGCGGTGCTCTAACCAGTTGAGCTACAGCTCCAGCAAACCGATACCATAGCCATGCCACGGACGAGACCAAGTCGGGATTTGTCGGCCCCGGTTGTAGTCGTGGGAAGCGGGATCGCCGGGCTCAGCTTTGCCCTGAAAGCCGCCCGGCATGCCCCGGTCCTGTTGCTGACGAAAAAAAACGCGGCGGAGTCCAACACAAACTATGCGCAAGGCGGGATCGCCTGCGTGACCTCGGCCGAAGACTCCTGTGAGCTCCATGTGCGTGACACGTTGGCCGCGGGAGCGGGGTTGTGCCGGGAAGAGGTGGTGCGGCAGGTGGTGCAGGAAGGACCGGCACGGGTGGCGGAACTGATCGAGCTGGGGGTGCGATTCACGGAGCGGGAGGAAGGGGGCGGAGGGCCCGATTTGGGCAAGGAGGGCGGGCACACGAAGCGACGGGTCCTGCACGCGGGGGATATCACGGGAAGGGAACTGGAGCGGGCGCTGTTGACGGCGGTCCGTTCCCACCCGCGGATCACAACCCGGGAAAACATGGTGGCGATCGACCTGATCACCACCCAAAAACTGAAACGCAAAGGACCGAACCGGATTCTGGGGCTTTATGCGCTGGATGCGAACCGACAAAAGGTGGAGGCCGTGGCGGCCTCGGCCGTGGTGTTGGCCACCGGCGGATGCGGAAAATGTTACCTGTACACCACCAATCCTCCCATCGCGACAGGCGATGGCGTGGCAATGGCGTACCGGGCCGGCGTACCGGTCGTGAATCTAGAGTTTGTCCAGTTCCACCCCACCTGCCTGTTTCATCCCGAGGCCCAAACCTTCCTGATCTCCGAAGCCCTGCGGGGGGAAGGGGCGCGAGTGGTGAATGCCGCCGGGGAAGATTTCACCCGCAAGACCGATCCCCGCGGCTCCCTGGCTCCGCGTGACATTGTGGCCCGGGCGATTGACGAGGAGATGAAGGAAAGCGGGGCGGCCTGTGTGTATCTGGATATCCGTGCGCGCGGTTCCGGGTTCCTGGAGCAGAGGTTTCCGGAAATCACGGGGACGTTGCGGAAGCTGGGAATCGATCCGGCACGGCAACCGATCCCGGTGGTGCCCGCGGCGCACTACCAGTGCGGGGGCGTCCAAGCGGAGTTGGATGGGAGGACGAGGTTGCCGGGACTTCTGGCCCTGGGAGAGGTGGCCTGCACGGGCCTGCATGGGGCCAACCGGTTGGCCAGCAACTCCCTGCTGGAAGCGTTGGTCATGGCGCATGAGGCGGCGGAGAAACTTCCGTCCCTGCTGGGGAAGGTCGATGGGGCCGAAAGATTACCGGAATGGAAAGAGGGCAAGGCCCACGATGCGGACGAGTTGGTGGTGATCACCCACAACTGGAGGGAGATCCGGCAATTGATGTGGGATTATGTGGGCATTGCACGGACGACCAAACGGCTGCGGCGGGCACAATCCCGCCTGCGGTTGTTGTTGCAGGAAGTGCAGGAGTTTTACTGGAATTTCCGGGTGACGCCGGACCTGTTGGAGTTGCGGAACTTGGCGCTCTGTTCGGCGCTGATTGTTGAGTCGGCCTTGCGCCGACACGAGAGCCGGGGATTGAATGCGAATGCGGACTATCCGGCCATGGCAAAGAAGGCCAAGGATACGGTGATTCGGGCCGGAGAAGTTTAGCTAAGGTTTACGTCGAGGCGGCGCGGGCTTCCTGCCACCAGGCGAGGAAAGCGAGAACGGCCCAGAGAGAGCGGCGGTGGTCGGACTGGCCGCGGAGGTGTTCCTCGGTCATCCGGCGGACGGCGGCGGGATCAAGGATGCCGGTGGAAGCCACGAGGGAGGGTTGGGTCAGGTCCAAGGTCCAAGCCTTGAGATCCTGCTGGAGCCACGCGGCCACCGGCATGGCAAAGCCGGCCTTTTTCCGTTGCAGGATCGCCTCGGGGAGGTCGTTCCGCAGGGCCTCGCGGAGGATCAGCTTGGTTTGGCGACCCCGGAGTTTGTAGTCCGACCGGAGGGAGAAGGCGTGGGTCACAAGATCCACATCGAGGAAGGGGACGCGGACTTCCAGGGAATGGGCCATGGAGGCGCGGTCGACCTTCATCAAAACGCACTCCTGGAGGTAAAGCTTGGCGCAGAGGTAGAAGAGGCGTTCCAGCCCGCCGGAGAGGCCGCTGCGCTGGGCGAGGCGGGTGACGTCCTCGAACGGATTGGAGCGGTGGAGTTGGTCGCTGACCTCGGGGGAGAGCAGATCCCTTCGCTCGGAATTTCCGCAGGCCCCCATCCAGAGGAGGAAACGGATTTCCGGGGGGAGGCCGAGTCCTTTGACAAATTGGGCCAACAGGAAGGGGAGACTTTTGTAATTATGGGAAACAGGAAGCCGTTGGATGACGTGGTTGATGGCGTCACGGACCGCGACGGGCAGGAACGAGAGGCGCTCCACCAGCAGGTGGGCCTGAAAGCTCGGGTATCCCGCGAAAAGTTCGTCCCCGCCATCGCCGCCGAGCACGGTTTTGACCTTGGAGGCGGCCAGACGTGAAAGAAACCAGGTGGGTACCAGGGACGCGTCGCCCAGGGGCTCGTCGAGTCCGGCATAGATTTTGGGGAGGGCGCCCACCACATCGGAGGGCGAGAGGGTCTGGTGGTGGTGCTCCGTGCCCACCCGGCGGGCCACCTGCTCGGCGTAGGGAAGTTCGTTGTAGGAGGCCTCGGAAAAACCGATGGAAAAAGAGTGGAGCTTTTTTCCGGCGAGCGGGGCGGCCAGAGCGGCGACGGCGCTGGAGTCGATCCCTCCGCTCAGCAGGATGCCGACCTCGACATCGCTGCGGAGTTGGTAGCGGACGGCCTCGTAAAGCAGCTCCCGGGTTTTTTCGGCGGACTCGTCGAACGTTCCGGCGCCGACGGGGTTGTCTTCGATCGGCAGGTCCCAGAAATATTCCGTGCGGCGGCCCGCCGGGGACCAGACGAGCATCTGGCCGGGTTCCAGCTTGCGGACGCCCGCGTAGGCGGTGGAGGGGGCCGGGATGTAGCCGAAGGCCAGATATTTGTTGAGGGAAGCCGGATCCAGGCCCGGCCGCAGGCCCGGATATTTCAGAAGGGAACGAAGTTCGGACGCAAAAATCAGTTCGCCCTGGTGGTTGGAGTAATAGAGGGGTTTGATGCCGAGGGGATCGCGGGCGAGGGCCAGGCGTTTTTCCCGGGCGTCCCAGATGGCGAAGGCGAACATGCCGTTGAGGCGGGGAAGGCAGTCTGCGCCGTCTTCGGCCCAGGCCTGCAACAGAACCTCCGTGTCCGACTGGGTGCGAAAGACCGCCCCGCGCGTTTCCAGGTCGCGCCGCAGCTCCACGTAGTTGTAAATCTCTCCGTTGAACACCACATGCCAACGACCATCCGCGGAGGACATGGGCTGGGCTCCGCCGGCGAGGTCGAGGATGCTGAGCCGGCGGTGGCCGAGTCGGACGGCGGGGTCGGCATAAGCGCCTTCCGCATCCGGCCCCCGGTGGGCCAAGGCGCAGGTCATCCCCGCCAGCGCCTTTTCAGGAGAATCGGGCTGGTGACGGAGCGTGGTAAAACCGGCGATGCCGCACATTACCGTCCATCATCGGGTCAAACGGGAGGTCATTCAAGGTCGGTTAGGGGTTCAGGGATTCACGGGCTGATGGATTAAGATTAGGATTAAGTTTCGAGGGAGGTTGGGCATCCTCGGTGGATGGAGGAAAGAATGGGTCGAGTCGACCGGTGGGGGCTGGCGATTTTTGCGGCGTGCGTGGCGTTTCCTTTTCTGGGCTCGTTTGGACTCCTCGAGCCGGATGAGGGGAGATTCGCTCAGATCGGCCGGGAGATGGCGGCGAACGGCAACTACCTGGTGCCCCACCTCAACGGGATTGAGCAGTTTTATAAGCCCCCGCTGGTCTACTGGGTGAATGCGATCGGGTACAAAATATTCGGAGTTTCGGAGTGGACGGCGCGGTTGCCTTCGGCCTTGGGGTTTTTCGGGGTGATTTGGCTGACTGGGTGGATGGGGTGGCGGTTGGCGGGAAGAGCCGTGGGATGGAGTGCGGCCCTGATTTTGGCCTCGATGGTGGAGCCGTACGCGTTGGGACGGCAGATCACCCTGGATATGACTCTGACCTTCTGGATCACGGCGGCGTTGGCCTGTCTGGTCCAGGTCGCCACCGCGGGTGAGGTTCGGAAGTATGGCATCCTTTTTTTTCTGTGCATGGGGCTGGGGTTTTTGGCCAAAGGACCGATGGCGTGGGTGGTGCCCGGGGTGGCGGCGTTGGCCTGGACCCGGGCGACCCGGAAAGAGGGGCAGCGACTGGGGTTGCCGTGGAGTGCGGGAATTTTGCTGATGGTGGCGGTTTCGCTGAGCTGGTTCGTGGTGGTTTGCCTAAGATACCACGAACTGTGGGGGTATTTTGTCGGGTATGAGCTGAGGGATCGTGTTGCCAGCACCACCCACGGGCGGGCCAAGCCATGGTGGTTCTTTCTACCGGTCCTGGCGGTGGGAACGATCCCTTGGATCGGCTTCCTGCCGGGGTTGCTCGTACGCGTCTGGCGCAAGTTCAGGCAGATGGACTTTTCCGCCCCCCAGTGGGCGCTGGGCGCGGCGGTGGTGATTCCCTTTCTAATAGTGAGTGCCAGCGGTTCCAAACTCTTGACCTACATTCTTCCGATTTTTTCACCTTTGGCCTTGTCGTTGGCTTGGTGGCTGAATCAACCGGGGGACGACGGTTGGAAGAAAGCAGGGTGGTGCGTGGCCTTGGGATTGCTGTTGGCTTGGGGACCGGGGCTGGCCTTGGTGCCATTCCTCTGGGAAGAGGCCAAGGATGCGCTTCCCTCGTTTACCTACCTGCTAGTGGCCACGATCCTGGCGGTGGGGCTGATCGTACACTGGCTCATTTGGCTGCGCCGGCAGGAGGGGGTTTGGAGAATTGCCCTGATGGCGGGGGGGGCGTTGGTTTTATGGCATGGAGCCTGTTTGCAAATGGGGCGGATCAACGATCTGCTGGGCCGACAGGCCAGCGTGGGTCCCTTGGCGGAGATCAGTCAACGGCACGACCCAGACCGGATCTTCATCTACCGGGCCCGGGCGGCGGGTTATCTTTTTGCCCTCAACCGGAACTGCTGGATCCAGCCGGCGGATGCGGACGTGGTGGTTTTTCCAACGGCCGAAGCCAAGGGCCGTTTTTTTGAAAAACCTGCTGAACTCACCCGCGGGTTGCGCTCCGGGCAGAAAGTCGAGGGAATCACCCTTAGGCACGTTTTTGAATCCGATTTTGATCCGGACCGATGGCGGGTGATCGGGCGGGCGGGAAGCTTTCTGCTGGTGAGGGCGTACGGTGAGTAAGTGCCGGTGGAGGGGGTCGAACCCACACGCCCTTGCGGGCAACGGATTTTGAGTCCGTCGCGTCTGCCAGTTCCGCCACACCGGCGGCAGCAAGAATAGAATCCTCCTGACGGAGCGGCGGGACAAGGGGTTTTCCTGTCGTCCCTTGAAGGCTAAGATTGCCTCATGAAGAAGCGGCGATGGACCTTGGGGGTGGTTTTTTTGGCTCTTTTGCTTGGTTTTATGTTGGAACCGGGAAAGTTTCTTCCTTTCCCCGATAGAACCACTAAGTCACCCCCTGAACTTTTTGTAACTACCCCTGGATTGTCTTCAACGAATCAAGCCAAGGCTACCCATGTAGTCCGAAAAGACGCCTCGGCGGAGATAGTAACCAGCCTGGAGACGGGTTCGGGAAATGAGGTTCCCGGCGAAAGGCTTGTTCGCTTTTCCTCTGCGGAGAATTATCGGAAGTTCCTCGGTCTCGCCCCGCCCGGAGCTCTCCTCGGCCAGTTGGACGCCCTCAACTCTGCCCGGGTTAAAACGGGATCGTGGCTGAGCAGTGCGCTCGGGCAGACCGGGGGAACCGTGAGCGGCAATTTTTATATCCGCACTCCGGAGGTGCCTTTGGAAGTGAGGGAAAAAGGAGACGCCTACTACCGTGCAGTGGGGAAAAAGGCCCTTGATCTGATCGGTGCGGATGGGGTCACCCAAAGCTGGGGCAGCGGCGTGAAGGTTGCCCTGTTGGATACGCCTCTGGAGGGGATGGAAAGTAAAGAGGGGGAGACCTCCGGGCACGGCACAGCGATGCGGTCCCTGATTCAGGGATCGAACGGACCAGCCCAAGGAGCTGCGCCTGGAGCAGAGATGGTGGCCTTCGCCGTGCTGGACACGGAAGGAAAGGGAAATTCGTTCAACTTGGCACAGGCGATCGTAACGGCGGCCGATCAAGGTGTCCGGGTAATCAATATGAGCTTGGGATCGGCGGGAGACAGTCCGGTGGTCCGGGATGCCGTCGCTTATGCCTTGGCACGAAACGTGGTTTTGGTGGGAGCGGCGGGCAATGATGCCGTCAATCGGGTGAGTTATCCCGCGGCTTACGACGGGGTGATAGCGGTGGCTTCGGTCGACGCCGTTGGAAACCATCTTTACTTCTCGAATCGGGGAAAGTCGGTGGATGTGGCTGCTCCTGGGTTTGCGGTCGTGGCCGCATGGCCGGGGGGAAAAACCGTCGAGGTGACCGGCACCTCCGCCTCCACCGCCTTGGTCAGCGGAGCGGTGGCTGCTTTGTTGGGGAGGGAACCCGGGTTGACGGGCAAGCAGGCGGCGGAGTTGTTGGGAAAATATGCAGACGCCACCGGTTTGCCCGGGGCGGCAGAAGAAACCGGAAGTGGGGTGATTAACTTGGGGCGGGTGCTGGAGCGTAACCAGCGAGGAGTGGTGGATGTGGCGGTGGGCGGGGTGAGCATGAGGGAAGAGGGGTTGCAGGGGCGAATTTTTGTGGGAATTCAGAACCGTGGGACGGAGACGGTAAATTCCCCCGTGTTGGAGATCACGGCGGGGAGCGAGCAAAGAAAATTTCATTTCGGATCGATCAGTCCGGGACAGACGCTGGCGGAGAGCGTGACATTTGACTGGGGACGGGCCCGGGCGGAGGGAGGGTTAAGCGTCGGGGCGGCGGTCCACGTCCGCGGGGATCAGCGACCGGGAAACGATCTTTGGGCCGGCTATTTTCAGATTTCCAAGGAACGGTAGGTTCTTCAGCATAAGTTTCATGGAGACCGAGGAAATTTCCTACGTGATTCGCTGCATCGCAGCCATCGCGGTGCTGTTGGGGGTGGCGGGCCTGGTCTTTACCTACAACACCCTGCTGGAAACACCACAGTTTGTCAGCCTGCTGCGGGTGATCGGCCTACATTGATCCGCGACGGCGGGGCACGCTTCCCGTCAGGGTTTCCTCATCCTCCAGTTCGTGCCGCCACTTGCGGCTGATGTGGGGCCGGATAAAACCGTAAACCAGATATCCCGTAAAAAGAATCGCCAGCGAGTAACGGTAGGTCTGCACGATCAAGGCGAGGATCGCCACGATCAGGAGCATGCGGGGCACGGGACGCTGGGTCCTCCAGTCGATCGTTTTAAAGCTGGGGTAGCGGACCTTGCTGAACATCATGAAACTGAGAAAGAGGAGCAGGCCGGCCAGAAGGTATTTCCAGTCGCCGATCACGCGGTCGGACTCGTAGTACTGCAGGAGCAGAAGTGTCACCGAGGCCACCAAGCCCGCCGCGGCGGGGATGGGAAAACCGGTGAAGTCCTTGGAGCGGTTGGCCGGATCGGGTTGGGCGGTGAGGGAGTTGAAACGGGCCAACCGCATCGCGCCGCAAACAAGGTAGATGAAGGCAATCATCCAGCCGATCCGGGCCGGCAATTCGGCCAGCACGATCTTGAAGACGAGCAGAGCTGGAGCGATACCGAAGGAAATGACGTCGGCCAGCGAGTCGAATTCCCGACCGAAGGCGCTTTCGTGGCCGCCGAGGCGGGCCAGGCGGCCATCCAGCATGTCAAAAATAAAGGCGCCGAGGATCCAGAGCAGACTGGTTTCGTATGGCTGGATCCAGTCACCATTCTCCGCGGAAGCCTGGAGCAAGCTGCCTTGGATAATCTGCAGGACGGCCATGAAACCGCAGAACAGGTTCCCGGCCGTCATCAGGCTGGGAAGCAGGTAAGCCGCGCTTTTGGGCGACGGGAGTTTGGAGTGGGTTTTTATTTTGGCCATGACGCGAGGATGGTTTCACCTCCCTTGACCCGTTGGCCCACCGTGACATGGATGATACAGGCGTTGGGAAGGTAGAGGTCGGTGCGGGAGCCAAATCGGATCATGCCGATATGTTCGCCCTTCCGGACATGTTCCGAGGGCTTTTTCCAGGCCACAATCCGGCGTGCGATCAGGCCGGCAATTTGCCGGACAAGCACGGGACCGCGGGAAGATCGAAGCAGCCAGGTCTGGTTTTCGTTGCGAAGATCCACTTCCAGATGCCGGGCATCGAGAAATTCCCCGGCCGAGTAATGGGTTTTTTCCACCACGGCGTCGCAAGGGCTCCGGTTGACGTGGACATCGAGGACGGAAAGAAAAATTCCCACGCGGCGGAACTTGCCCAGGCCAAAGCAGGGATCCTCCGCCTCGTCCACACAGATGACCTTACCATCGGCGGGACTGACCAGAGCGAGGGGATCGGTGGGAATCTGGCGACTAGGATCCCGAAAAAAGAGGAGGAGGCCCACCAGCAGGAGGGCGGCCAAGGCGGAGGGAATCCACCAACCCAGCCAGAGACAGGCGCCGAGGAGAACGGCGACACCGATTAGGAAGGGTCTTGCTTCGGCTAGAGCCATCGGGGATTTTTAGGGGAGAGGCGTTGTTGTTGAAAGCCGTTTACGAAGAGGATTGGGGCACCGGTCGACCGGTCACGTATTCGCGTTCCCTTACCTTTGTGTTGACCCACGACTGTCCCTGGCACTGCGCTTATTGCGGATTCCGAACAGACCACGAAGGACTGCTGAACGATCGACAACTGGAGTCCTTGCTTCAGGAAGCGGCTTCCGGCGGAGCGCGGGAAGCCCTCCTGATTTCGGGGGAGCGACCGGACAGCCTTCACCATATCCGTGAGGCGTTGGCCCGGAGGGGGTTTAGGGATTTTTTGGACTTTGCCATTTGGGTGGCGGATCGGTGTGCCGAAGCCGGCCTTTTTCCCCACGGCAACTTTGGTCGGATGACCGAGGCGGAGCTTCGGCGCATCCGTTCTCACTTTGTGTCGATGGGGATGATGTTGGAGAACGTTCACGATCACCTGGGGTTGGCGCCGGAAAAGAAGGCGGCGGGGCGGGTGGCCGGCATTGAGGCGGCGGGACGGGCCAAAATTCCCTTCACCAGCGGGATCCTGGTCGGTTGGGGCGAGTCGCAGGCCAGCCGGCTGGATTCGCTGGCTTGTCTGGCGGATCTGCATTCCCGGCACGGGCATCTCCAGGAGATTTTGATCCAGCGTTACGTCCCTAATCCGAGCTCGCGGTGGTCGATGGGTTTGGCGCCCACGTTGGCGGAATATCGGGAAATGATGGAAAAATGGAGGGCTTGGGCGCCAGGCGTGGCCATCCAGATCCCGCCCAACCTGGAACCGCTCTGGCCGAAGCTGTTGCCGTGGCTGGACGATTTGGGGGGAATTTCCTGGGCGAAGGATGAAGTTAATTCCACGAGACCTTGGGACACCGTGGAAACCTATGCCGGTCTTTGTCGGCGGGCAGGACGCGAATTGGTCGAGAGGCTGCCGGTTTATGAGTCCCATGTCTCGCCGGAGTGGCTCAGCGACGATTGGCTGAAGGTGGCGGAAAAATTCCAGGCGGAGATACCGGGATGAAGGATCTTTGGAAGATGCCGTTGGTGGAATTAACGGAGCGGGCGAACGAGGCCACCCGGCGAATCCATGGTGAGGTGGTGACCTATGTGGTGAACCGCAACGCCAACTTCACGCGGGTGTGCCAAGTGGGATGTGCGTTTTGTGGTTTTGGACGAAGGCCGGGGACCCGGGGGGCAACCTCCGACACCATCGACGAGGTGGTGAAGAGGGTGGGAAAGACCCCTTGGGTGAGCGAGGTTTGTCTGCAAGGCGGGATCGATCCTGATTTGGAGCCGGCTTACTACTTTGACTTGATCCGCGCGCTGCGGGAGGCTTATCCGAGGATCCACCTGCACGCCTTTTCGCCCATGGAGATTGATTCTTTGTGCGAGAAGACGGGGCAGGAACCGGAGGAGGTGGTGGTGCGGTTGCGGGCCGCCGGCGTCGGCAGCATCCCGGGCACCGCGGCCGAAATCCTGGTCGACCGGGTCCGCCGGAAAATTTCCCGCAACAAACTACCAGCGGATCGCTGGGTCCGGATCGTGAAGGCCGCGCACCGGGCGGGGCTCCGTTCCAGTGCCACTATCCTATTTGGGCATGTGGAGACCTGGGAGGACATCCGCGGGCATTTTGAGGTGTTGCGGCGGGTACAGGGGGAGACCGGGGGTTTCACGGAATTCGTACCCCTGGCTTTTGTGCCGTATGAAAACCGGCTCGGGAGGATTTTGTCCCGGCGGAACGGTGGCATGGATCGTCTGGAAGAGAGGATTCGGCGGCGGGCTCGGCGACTCTACCCGCTAGCCCGGTTGATGCTGGGGGATTTGATTCCTAACCTGCAGACCAGTTGGGTGAAGTTGGGGGTGGGGGGAGCCACGGCGTCCTTGGGTTGGGGTTGCAACGACTTTGGCGGAACGCTGTATGAGGAATCCATTACGCGATCAAGCGGGGGCCGGCACGGGGAGAGGCTCGACCCCGACCAGATCGAGGCAGCCATCCGGAACGCAGGACGGATTCCAAGGCGGCGGACGACCCTGTACGGGGATGTGAAAAACCCGTTTTCCCTCGGAAAAAAGAGTTGTCAGCCGTCTGCCGGAGGGCATGTTGCCCTTTGATTCGTCAACGAAACCCAAACCAAGGAGACATAAACAGCCATGGCTAGAAAACCCAATGCAGCATTCATGAAACCCGTCCAGCCGGACGCCGTCCTCGCCGCAATCGTTGGAAGCAAGCCGCTTCCCCGCACCGAGCTGACGAAAAAACTGTGGGCCCACATCAAGAAAAAGGGTCTGCAGGACAAGAAAAACAGGCGCATGATTCATGCGGACGAGTTGCTGAAGCCCCTTTTCGGCGGGAAGAGCTCCGCCAACATGTTTGAGCTGACAAAGTACGCCAGCAAACACGTCAAATAAGACTTTCTTCCCCCAAGGCGGAACTTTTTCCGTTCTGAAGGGAAAGCGAGCTTGAGATACCCCGTCAGGGATTGACCCTGATGGGGTATTTTTTTCTGGTGAATCGTTAGAATATTCGTTAGGTTTTCTAACTTATGGATCTAACTAAATTGACTGCCAAAGAGTTCGGCCGGATTGTCAAGCTTCTGCGCCGAAAAGAAAGCCTAGAGAAGAAACTCGGCCAAGTGGAGCGTTCCGTGGCCAAGGTAGTGGGTGCGGGGGCGTCTTATGTCGCCCGCCGGGCCCGCCGGATCGCCTCCGGGCGGGGTCGTCCCCCTGGTCGTCGTGGACGGCCCAAGGGTCGTCGTTCCACGGGCCGTAAATTCGGTCGCCGGGGGGGGCTGCGGGACGTGGTGTTGAAAAACCTCAAGCGGGCCGGAAGGGCCGGTCTCAAGATCAAGGATTTGGCGGCAAAGATGAACATTCAGCGCCAGCGTCTGGACACCTGGTTTTATCAGAACGTGAAAAAGATCCGGGGTTTGAAGAAAATCGGGCCCGGACACTACCACTTGCGCGGATAACAGGGCGGACGAGGTAGGATTCGAACCTACGAGCGCCTTGCGGCGCCTGCGGTTTTCAAGACCGCCGCGTTCAACCACTCCGCCACTCGTCCGAGAGAATCTCCTTAGAGGAAAAAAGGACGGATGGCGAGTTTCCCCCGTCCCCGCTTAGCGGTTTTCGGGGCGGGTTTTCTTGGGCGGTGGGTGGCCGAGGAGGCCCGGCGGGGCGGCTGGGAGATTCTTCCGGTGGTGCGAACCGAGGCTTCGGCCGACGCGTTACGTCCTGAATATCCCGCGGTGAGGGCGACCGATGCGGTCGAGGGTGGCTTTTGGTTGAACCGAGCCCCGGAATGCGAAGCGGCGGTTTGGTTGATCGCGCCTTCCCGGGAACGTTCCGAAGAAGAATTCGAAAGGGTTCATCGTCAAGGAGCCGTGCGGGCGGCCTGTTGGGTGAAAAAGAGGAGGATTCCTTTTGTCTACATTTCCTCCACTTCGGTTTATGCGGAGGAGTTGGGTGGATGGGTTGACGAGGACTCGCCATTGGCGACTGATCCTCGAACCACGGCGATGGTGCAGGCCGAGCAGGCCTGTCTGGACGCCCGGGGCACGGTCTTGCGTTGTGCGGGGTTGTACGGAGGAGGGCGGGTTGTTGCCGCCGGGGGAGGCGGACCTGAGCGGTGGCTGAATCTCGTGCATGGGCAAGATGCCGCCCGGGCGGTGGGAATCGCCCTGCGAAACCCTGGCCGTGTTTTCAATGTCTGTGAGGATGAACCCAGAAGGCGTGGGCAATCCGGAGGAAGCTGGGCGGAAAGCGGGCGGAGGACGCGTCGGAATAAACGGGTTAGCAACGCTCGACTGCGGGCCCTTGGCTGGGTCCCGGGGGCCACCCTTCCGGACAAAGACCTCCCTTCGGCCTAACTCAAAGATTCCACCCTCCGGAAATGATCAGGTTGGACCCGGTGACTTGGTCCGCCTCCCGGGACAGCAGGTAGCGGATCGCCGAGGCCACTTCGGAAAAACGGACGGGCCGGTTGGAAGGAAGTTGGCCAGATGGTGGCAGATCGATGCTGTTTTCCAGATAACCCGGCGAGACCGTGTTCACGGTGATTTTGCGCCGGATCAGCTGAGCCGCGAAAGAGCGGGTCAATAAATGGACACCGACTTTCCCCACGTGATACCCCGGAGCCATTTTGCGGGCGGTGAGTTTTTCGCAGGCCGAATCCCCCAGATTGACGATCCGGCCACCAGTTTTGGGAAACAGGGGCAAAGCTGCGCGGATGGCCAAAAATGTGGCCGTAGCCGTGCTGTCGAGCCCTGTCCGCCAATCCTCGACCCGGGCACGTAACAGGGGAACCGGACGGTAGGTGCCGGTGTTGTTAACAAGAACATCGATCCGGCCAAACCTGGCCCGAACCTTGCGAAAAACAGAATCGACTTGAGCCGGGATAGCGAGGTCCCCGTAAAAAAGCTCGGCAATGCCGCTTTCCTTTCGGATCAACCGAACCAACCGGTCCGCTGAGCCTTTGCCCCCGCGATGATGAATCCCGACGGCATACCCATCCCGGGCAAGTTCCCAAGCCAAGAAGGCACCGAGCCCACGGGAAGCACCCGTGATCAAGGCAACCGGAGGGGCGGTTTCCTTCATGAAAGGACCGCGAGGGTACGGGCGACCGCCCGGACTTTGGCAATTTCGTGGGTGCGGAGGAGATCAGTTTTTCCAAGGATAGCCAAGACCGCAAAGAGGGATTCTGCCGTCCGAACCTCCTCGCCAAAAAACTCGAAGGCGTGGGGCAGGGCATGGCAGACCGGCCAACCGAGGGTGCGAAGGCGGAACGTGTTCAGAAAGGTTTCCGCCTGGTAGCGAATGCGGTCCGCGCTGTCCTGAAGGTTGCGGTAATAGAAGCCGAGACCGGGATCGATCCAGATTGCCTTGACCCCTGCCGAGACCGCCCGGTCAATTTCCCTTTGAAAATAATCCCGCAGGGTAGCGGCATGATCGGGAGACCGGACGAAATCCCCGACTTCACGGACATTAGGACCCTGAACGTAGCAAAGGATGATGCCGGCGGCATGGTCTTCGGCCATGCGGTAAATCTCCTCGGAAGGTCGGGTGCCGGTGAGGTTCAACACCGCAGCGCCGGCCTCCAAACAGGCGCGGGCGGTGGCGGTTTGGTAGGTTTCCACGGAAAAGAGATGTCCTTCCGCAGCCAGCTCACGCAAAACCGGAAGGAGGATCCTTTTTTGTGCCTCTGCGTCCACGCGGTCGGCGTGTGCCAAAGAGGATTCGGCGCCGAGGTCGATGAGGTGAGCCCCTTCGGTGCGAAGTTTACGGACGCGCTCGACAGCCGACGCGGTGGAAAGGACAACGCTTTCCCGGTACCAGGAGTCCGGGCTTAGGTTGACCACGCCCATCAAGTGCGGCCGGGTGGATCCGGCAAAGGAGTGACCCTTGAGAGTAAATTCCCGAACCCCGGCGGATAAATCCTTGGCATGGGCATGGGCCAGAGCCGCCAGTGACTCAAGGGAAAGCATCCAGGAAGGTTAGAAGTTCTTCTCTGGGCGAGCGATAGCGGGGGTGGACGAACAGGAGTCATGGCGACATCGTTGCCGGATGCCCGGAAAGCTCATGACCCAAGCCGAACTGATGGCTTGGGAGCAAAAATCCAGAAGGTGGATTTTTCTGGGTCTAATCGGGATGATCACGGGAATTTTCGGATTTGGTCTGCTCACGCTAGACATCAGCTACCGGATGCTGAAGAGAACCCCGGTCATGACTGAGGCCATGAACCGGATCGCCGCCGATACCAGGGTGCAGGAGGTGTTGGGCGCACCGCTACGGACCGGTTGGGCCGTCACTGGGGAACTGGAAGATCTTCCGGATCAGGGAAGTGCCCGGCTGGAGTTCACCTTGATGGGTTCCAAAGGACACGCGGCGGTCAAATTAAGGGCGGAAAAAAGTCCGACGGGCAACTGGCGTTATTTGTTGCTGGAGATCAAGCCGGCAACCGCATTGGCCATTTCCTGCGCGGACGGTTAAGTCAGTTTTTGACGCCAGCGGCATCCGTCGAATCCGGGCTGGTTCCCGCGACGGCTTCCTTGTTCTCCACGATGGTTTCCAAGGCGGCGTCCAGGCGATCCAGGCCGTGCTTTTCGATGATGGCCTGGATGTGGGAGAGGTATTGGGGATCCGGGCAGTAGCCCGAAGACAGGATTTTAGAGACAAACTTCACTCCGGATTTTTCTCCGACGTGGCGGCTATAGCGGTCGTTGCTTAAGAGAAACTCGGCGTACCCTTTGAAGCCGGCTCCCAGGCTCGAATAAGCGCGAAAGTCGGCGGTGGTTTCGATCCCTTCATCCCGGGTGGGCATATTGAGAGCGCGGGGTCCGGTCCAACTGTCAAAGGCTTTCATGCCAAAGTAGTTGTTGTACTCCTTGGCCAGAATACTGTTTCCGTAGCCGGACTCGAAAATGGCCATGGCGATGACCGCCGAGGCGGGGATCTGGGTGGTAGTTTGAATCATCATGGCTTCCGGGATGGCGGATTCAAGAAACCGGCGTTGCCGGCCATTGGCAGAGTCCAGAATTTTGGAGATACGACTGGCCAATCCAAGCACGTCTGTGGTGGCTGAATTCTGGGAGGCGATCAGGCGGGCGATCTGCAGGTCCCGTTCCTGCAATTCCCGTCGCTGGGCCAAGCGGTCCTGGAGAGTCTTCCATTTTTCCTCGAGATAGCTTTTGGAGAGGGCGGCAGAAAACCGGGTCACGCCAATCAGCGAAAACACCGCCAACCCGAAGAGCGCCAACCATAAGAGATTGGAGACGACGAGGGTGCCAAACAACCCGAGGCGGAAGGGGGTCTTCTTGTGGAAGGTCTTTTTGGCCACCGCCTGGGTCAAATCGATGACCTGTGGCATGCGGAAGTTTAAAAGGGGAAGGACCCGTCGGTCAAACAAACCACCTTGTAAAACCAGGTAACAAATTACATAAAATGTTGCAATTCAGGATTATAAAACTATCTTGAAAGTCCCAATTTTAGCGAAACCAAGGATAGGGCGATCTACTCTTGGGGGTGACGGGGTTTTTGCAAGATGGAAGTCAGGATGGCGGTGGCCAATACTGTCAGAACAAACCCGAGGGTCAGGGTGATGGGCAGGTGAATCCAAGGGGAGGCAATCATTTTCAGGCCGATAAAGGCCAGGATCACTGCCAAGCCGATATTTAGGTGGCGGAAAAGTTTGATCAGACCGGCGATGGCAAAATAAAGGGCACGAAGTCCGAGCACGGCGAAGGCATTGGAGGTCAGGACGATAAATGGATCCCGGGTGATGGCGAGGATCGCCGGAATCGAATCGATGGCAAAAACCAGATCGGTGGTGCCAATAGCCAGAAGCACCAGGACGAGCGGGGTGCCCACCCATCGGCCCCCTTGCCGTACCCAAAAACGGGTACCATGGTATTCGCTGGTGAGCGGCAGCCAGCGGCGCCCCAGCCGGACGAGGATGTTTTTTTCAGGCTGAACCTTGTCGTCCCCGTCTCCCTTGAGGAGTTTCCATCCGGTGACGACAAGCAAACCCCCGAACAAAAAAATCAACCATTGGAAGCGGTTGAGAAGGGCGATGCCGCTGAAAATGAAGAGGGCCCGGAGAAAGAGGGCCCCGATGATGCCCCAAAACAGGGCCGGAAACTGAGCTCGCTCCGGGACGGCAAAGTAGCGGAGCAGCACCGCGAAGACAAAAACATTGTCCACGCTCAGCGACAGTTCGACTGCATAGCCCGCGAAAAATTCCATGGCAGCGTGGGTTCCCAGGGTGAAAGCCACCAAACCGCCAAAAGCGGAGGCGAGTAGCACCCAACCCAGAGTGGCGCGGAGGGAGCGCTGAAAATCCACCGGGCGGGGATCACGGTGGAAAAGAACCAAATCTGCCACCAAAAGCGCCAGGACGATCGGCCCAAACGCCACCCAGCCAAGATGCCAGCCCGTTTCCATGCCCCACACTCCCGCTTCCGGTTGTTCCGGGCAAGGAGCAAGAGACCGGAGTCCGGGCGTGACAGGGAGGGGCCATTGCAGGCACTTTGATGTCACGTGAGCAAGATTCTCGACGGCAAAACGGCGGTGGTCTTCGGAGTGGCCAACAAGCGGAGCATTGCCTGGGGCATTGCCCAAGCGTGGGCGCAGGCCGGAGCCAAACTGATTTTCAACTACCAAGGGGACCGTTTGAAGGAGAACGTCGAGGAACTGGCGGCCACGTTTGGCGCGGATACTCCGGTGGCGCCTTGTGATGTCAGTCGGGACGAGGATATCACCAGGTTTTTCGCATTCGTGAAGAGCAAGACATCCCGGGTGGATCTCTTGCTTCATAGTGTGGCTTTTGCGCCCAAGGAAGCCCTCGAGGGGGTTTTTTTGGACACATCCCGTGAGGCTTTCCGGGTGGCGCACGACATCAGCGCCTATTCCTTGGTGGCCGTAACGCGCTCCGCCGTCCCATTGATGACGCACGGGGGGAGTGTGGTAACGATGAGTTATTACGGAGCGGAGAAAGTGGTGCCTCACTACAATGTGATGGGGGTGGCCAAGGCCGCCCTGGAGGCCAGCGTGCGTTATTTGGCATACGATCTGGGACCTAAAAAAATCCGCGTGAATGCGATCAGCGCCGGACCTGTCAACACGCTGGCGGCCCGGGGCATTAGCGGATTTTCCGCGATGCTCACCCATTACGAACAGCACGCGCCCCTCAAAAGAAACATCACCTTGGAGGAATTGGGAGCCATGGGCGTTTTCTTGGCTTCGGATGGCGGGGCGGGAGTGACGGGGCAGACGCTGTACGTGGATTCCGGCTATAGCGTGATGGGAATGTGAAGTCTGGTTCCGGCCGGCCCCGGAAACTCCTGCTCTGGGATATTGACGGGACAATTCTCCACACCGGCAAAGCAGGCGAAACTGCCTTGGGTTATGCCATGCAGAAGCTCCATGGCGTGAGCCGGGGTTTGCAGGGACTGGAGATTGCTGGTCGGACTGACAAATGGATCGTGGAACAGCTGCTGGCCCGCGACGGCTTTCCCCATGGGGAGCGGGAGATCGCCCGGTTCCTGGACGTGTATGTCGAGCAGTTGGCCGAAGAATTGCCGAGACGGCAAGGCGGATTGCATCCCGGAATTTCGGGAATTTTGGAGGAAGCGCACCGTCGCCCCGATCTGGTACAGGGATTGCTGACCGGCAACATTGAAAAGGGGGCTCGTCTCAAACTCTCAAGGTACGGGGTGAACCATTACTTCGAATTCGGCGCCTTTGCGGACGACTCCTCGATCCGCAATGAACTCGGTCCGCACGCCAAACGAAGGGCCCGGGATCGTCATGGGGAGGAGTTCCCTCCGGAGAGAATCTACATTATCGGGGACACCCCGCATGATGTGGCCTGCGCCCGGGCGATCGGAGCCAAGGCGATCGCCGTGGCCACGGGTGGCTTCAGCTTCGGGCAGTTGGAGGCCTGCGGCGCGGATGCAGTCTTTGCCGATCTCGCACATCCGGAAAGGTTTTTTAAACTAATGGATTAATGGTCAGAGCCATGCGCATAGGGCGGAGGAAAGACTATGGAGGTTCGGGTGGTTGGGTTCCCAAGGAGGGGGAGGGCTGAGGAAATAATGAGCCCTCTTTCACTTTCCTCAATAAGCAGAAAAGCCCCGGGTTGGGCGGGATCCGCAATTTCTCGGGCCCTTGTCACGTCTCCATTTTGGACATTTTTTAAGGCCTGGCAAAGAGCCATGGAAACTTGGTACGACAGGCGAATTTTTTCAAAATCACGCAAACCTTGGAGGCTGTCTTGAAGCGTCGGGCTCAATCCGAGCGCAGTGTTTTCTCCTTCGAGCCATTGGCGCCATGCTGGTGCCGGAAGAAAAGTTTTACTTTCCAAGTTCAGGATCTGATCGGCGTCCTGTCGGAGATATTGGGCCAAGCGGTTGGCGGTTTTAATTTCTGGAACTCTTTTAAGGAACCAGTCTGCATGATCCTTGTTTCCCAAAAACCGTTGTAACGCGATCGTGGCGGATGTGTCCGGAGGCAAGGATTCGAGATATTGCGCCGCACTCAAAAACAAGGCCCGATCTGAGCGAAGGCCCATTCGGATATCCTCGATCTGGGGAGGGGGTGGAGCGGACAGCTCGAACAGCAAATCGCTGGATTGCGCTGAATCGAGAAAAAAAATTCTCGTATTCTCTGCCAGAGCAACCGTGTCCAAAGCAGCCCAACCGTTTTGCAGAAGAAAATCGGTCCCAAACCGAAGTGCTCCCAACTGACGGAGAGGCTTAAACAAATTCAAATCGGGAAACAGAAGAAATAGGGAAGAGAAGTTGTATCCCGAAGGCGTGTCCAAAATCCGGGAAAGACTGCAACGAAACAGCCGAATCGAGTCCGGGTATTGGTCCCATGGAATCGACGGACATTGGAAGAACGGTTCCCACGCCTTTAGGTAGGATTCCGACATTCGATCGATCGCAGTCTGTTCGGCCCCGTCCCAAGGACGTGTAGCTTCACCCTCCCGCACAGCGGCGTCCCTCTGGCGGGCTATCTGGACGAGGTATGGGACAGGAGGGAGGTCTTGTAGCCTTTTTAAAAGGGCTGCGACCTCAGGTGCGTGATCTTCCGAAGGTGCGGGGAGCTTTTGAATCTCCTGGGCGAGCCGCTCTTCTTGGGCAACAGACTTGGCCGCCCACGCGACGGCCTGATCCTCCTCAAAGAGATTTCGCGCAGAAGGCGAGAGAGAGACTGCTCTAAAAACCCACCAACCGAAGAGACCTAAAACCACAAAGACTGCCAGCAATCTCGGCGCCGGTCGTTCCCAGATTCTCATGTCTTGATTTGATCGAGGAATCAGAAAAATGCCAACGGGGAATGCTTGCGATACGGGCTCAATTTGCGAAGAAGAATGGACGGAGTCGTGACAAAAATGAAAACAGTGGCCTTGGGTTGGGCTTGGCTTGTGGGGGGTGCCCTCAATCAGGCGGCGGTTTCGCCGGAACAGCACCAGAAGTTGGTGGAGACTTGCCGGTGGCTCTCGCAACAGGACTTGGCCTATGGGCAGTCGTGGCAACCTCCGGGCCATCCCTACGTCATCACCATGGATTGTTCCAACACCGTCCGTTACATCGTCTGGAAGGTCTTCGGTCTCAATCTTCCCAGGACGGCCTCTGGTCAATACGTTTTTCTCCGGCAACGGGGGAAGGTGCGGGAGGTGCCCATGCAAAGCGACGGTCGCATCGATCCCCAGAAGCTGGTTGCCGAAATGCGGAGCGGGGATCTCCTTTTCTGGGAATGGACCTACAACGTTCCGCGGGATCCGCCGATTAGCCATGTGATGATCTACCTCGGACGAAAAAAAGACGGTCAGGCCATGGTGGCCGGATCCTCTCAACGGTTGGACGGGGAACGCGGCGGAGGAGTTGATGTCTACACCTTTGACCCCAATGCGCCCTCCGGAAACGCCCGGAACTTCTTTCGATTCATCACCCACCGGGGACGTTTGGTGGCATATGCCCGCCCGGTCGCGAGACCTGGTTGGGCGGAACGAGGAGGCCTAGAATAACGTCGGCATACCTTCGACCAAAAAACGGACGTCGGCCAAGCGACCGGCCCGTAGGGCAGCCTGCATCAGGCGCTGGGGCGGTTCGTGCAGGGGCTCGTAGCTGAGTCGGTATGTGCCAAAATGCATTGGGATCATGACTTTTGACCGCAGGTCGGCGAACGCCTGCAGGGCCTCCTCCGGATTCATGTGATTTTCCCCGAATTTAGGGCCGTGGTAAGCCCCGATGGGGAGGAGTGAAATCTCCGGTTTCAGCTTCCGGCCGATTTCCCTGAATCCCCCGAAGTAGGCGGAATCGCCGGCGTGGTAAACGGAGTGGCCGCCCAAGTCGATCACGTATCCCCCGTAGCCACGATGCAGGTCCGTGACCTTGCGGGCTCCCCAGTGTTTCGCTGGAACAAAGGTTACGGCGGCGCCGGGGAACCGGAGGCGTTCCCACCAGTTCATCTCGTAGACTTTTTCAAAACCCAGCCCGTGGACCAGGTCTCCTACGCCTGCGGGTACAACAATGGGCTGGTTGGCCGCGATGCGGCGAAGGCTTTTGCGGTTGAGGTGATCGAAATGGGCGTGGGTGATCAGGACGAGATCAATGTTGGGAAGGTGATGATGGGCCAGCCCCGCATGCCGAAGTCGCCGGACCACCAGAATCCAATTCGCCCAGTTCGGATCCACCAAGATGTTGCCGCGGGATCCTTGGAGGAGAAATGAGGCGTGGCCGATCCAAGTGATGCAGACCTGTCCGGGCTTGGGTTTGGGAAAAACGGGAACCGCCCCGTTCCGGTGTCCCCGCTTGCGGGAAAACAGGGCGGGAAGGAGAACGTCCGTAATGAAACGATGGGGACGCGGTCTGCGGGGCGACGCGTTTTTTGGGCTCAAGGAGATAGATTGTGCGACCGGGGCCAGCCGCAGGCAACCGCTCCCGGGGATGGATTCGGCAACGGCTTTTTTCTAGGCTATCCGGATGGGGGGAGCCGCCAAGCAGGTTGCGCGCCAGGAAATCCGGACTCGATTAGCGGGCCTGACTCCGGAAATGCGCCGATCCGCCTCGACCGCCATCCTTGAGGCCAGCACGGCCAGTCCAGGATGGAAAGCGGCCGGCGTGGTGGGACTCTACCTTTCCTTGCCGGATGAGCCGGAAACGAGGGATCTCATTTCGCTCGCTTGGAATCAGGGGAAGCGGGTGGCATTGCCCAAAACGGATATACGCCAAGGCCTGACCTGGTGGGAAATTTTGCCGGGCCCGCTTCCTTCCCTGGAGACCTTATGGGAACCATTGCCGGGAAGGCACTCCGGGGTGAGCGTGGACTCGATCGACGGATTCTTTGTGCCCGGGCGCGCCTTTGATGGCCACGGAACAAGACTGGGACGGGGCGGGGGCCACTATGACCGGGCTTTGGCGCAGCGATCCCGCCGCGCCTGGGTGACAGGTCTATTTTTTTCAATTCAGGAGATGGAAAGTCTGCCACGTGAAGCCCATGATGTGGTCTTGCCTCAAGTGGTGACGGAGGCGGGTTGGAGGATTCTGGGATGAGAGATGCCGAAAAACCTTTTTTGGACCATTTGGAGGATTTGCGGGGCTTGATCCTGAAGTGCGCGGGAGCCATCGGGGTGGGCGCGGCTATCGGGGTGACCGGGATCGGGCAAGTGATGGAGGTTTTGCGTTGGCCCTTGCGGCAGGCTCAGGGGGAGAGCGGGCTGGCCGCCCCCAACACCTTGTTGGCTCTGCAGGTTACCGATCCCATGACGGTAACACTGCAGATTGGCCTGGGAGCAGGCATTCTCCTGTCTCTACCTTTGGTTCTTTATTTTGTGGGGGAATACCTCCTTCCCGCGCTGGAGCCACGCGAGAGGAAGCTACTGGTGCCGGCTTTTTTAACAGGCGCCCTTCTATTTCTTCTCGGCTCCGCGTTTTGTTATTTTTTCGTGCTGCCGCAGGCCCTGGCCTTTTTTCAGAAATTCAACCGGTGGCTCGGCCTTGAGACCAGCTGGACCATGGCCAGCTACACGGATTTTGTCCTGCAGATGCTGGTGGGATTTGGCCTTTCCTTTGAGCTTCCTCTTATCATGGTGATTTTGGCCGGGTTGGGCATCCTGGAACGTGACGCGGTGGCCGCTCACCGGAGGCACGCTGTCGTGGTTCTTCTGGTTTTGGCGGCCTGTGTGACGCCCACTTCCGATCCGTTCAACCTGGCTTTGATGTTTTTGCCATTGTACGGACTTTTTGAGCTGGGCCTGGTGGGGATGGGTTGGCTCGGACGAAAGCCAGTCTTGGCAAGGCCTACCCGCCTGTCGTAATTCTTTTCCCATGGATTGGTCAAGTCGCCCGGCACGCATTTCCCGTCTGAAGGAAAAGACGCATTTTGACCAGGTGGTCATGCCGTTGGCCTACACCGCCGCCGGGATTGGGCTGCTGGTTCTTTTCTGGCAGGGAATCGAACTGCTGGAGGGGAACAAGGCAAATAAGGCCGTTTGGATTCCAGCCCTTTTTTTCTTCCTCCTGCCGATTCCGTTGATGCTCTATCGCTGGTTGCGGAAACATTACAGTCGCGGTCTGCACGCCTAGTCTAATCCGGAACAGCGTGGCTTTATCCGGGAAAAGTCCGTAGGCTGGGTGCATGCCCAGCGTTTTCCTGAAAACCTATGGCTGCCAGATGAACGAGCGGGATTCGGAGCAGGTTCTCCGTCAGCTCCGGGATCGTGGGTATCGCCCGGCCAACTCGGAAAAGGAAGCGGATGTCATCCTTTTGAACACCTGTAGCGTCCGCGACCTTGCGGAACAAAAGGCCCTGCGGAAAATGAGTAACCTACGCGCGCTCCGGAAGAAAAATCCAGGGGTGGTTCTTGGGTTCCTTGGTTGCATGGCGCAGCGCCGGGGATCGTCCTTGGCCCAAGACATGGCGGGCCTGGATCTGGTGGTGGGAACCCAGAAGTTTCACCGGGTGCCCGATTTGGTGGAGCAAGCTCGGCAGGCCCGCCTCCTCGGGCAACCCCGGTTCGTGGCGGACGTGGAGGAGGAAAAGGGATCGGAAAGCACCATCCGTGACCATGTGGTCTCGCCTCGCCAGGTCACCGCCTTTGTCTCCGTCATGCAGGGGTGCGATATGCACTGCTCCTTTTGCATTGTTCCGACCACCCGCGGCCAGGAGCGTTCCCGTCCGATCGACGAGATCGTCGCAGAGGTGCGGGGGCTGGTCGGGCAGGGAATCCGCGAAGTCACCTTGCTGGGTCAGATCGTCAACATGTATGGGCGTCGGATTCCAGCCCGGGAGGGAAAATCAGCCTTTGTCCAGTTGCTCGATAAACTGGAGGAAATCCCCGGATTGGAACGGATCCGTTTTACCTCACCCCATCCCCGCGGCATGAAGCCTGATCTGATCGGCAGCTACGGAAGGCTGAAGAAACTGTGCGAACACCTCCATCTTCCCCTGCAGTCCGGTTCCGACCGCATCCTGAAACATATGGGACGGGGCTACACAGCGGACCAGTACCTGCGGATTGTGGAGCAGGTCCGGCAGGTCTGTCCGGAAATCGGGCTGACCACCGATGTGATTGTTGGCTACCCCGGGGAGACTGAGGCTGATTTTGGGGCCACGCGGAAACTGATGGAGGAGGTGAATTTCGACAATGGTTTTATCTTCCGCTACTCCCCGCGGGAAGGCACCCGCGCCGCCCGGGAAAAGGAAAGGGAAATCCCGGCAACGATCATGGAGGAAAGAAACCAGGAACTCCTTCACCTCCTGACCCGGCAGGCTGAAAAAAAGGCCAAGGGGCGGATCGGTCGCCTTGAGGAAATTCTGGTGGAGGGGCCGAGCAAAACGAAGGACAGCCGATTGACCGGACGCAGCCGCCAGAACCGTCCGGTGATTTTCGAGGGTGGGAACCGTCATGTGGGACAGTTGCTGAACGTAAGGATCACGGAATCGACCGGCTTCACCGATTACGGTGACCCGTCCATTTACGATTGAGAGGTCAATGATCTACTCCTTCCCCCTTTCCCAAGTCGCCGTCTGGCTCGGCTTCGGTTCGTTTCTCATTCACGCCGGATGTTTGTGGAATTACGAGCAGGCCGTCTCCTGGTGGCGGACATTTCCCCGTTCCGAGCTGATTGGCGGAGTCTTGTTGGTTTTAGCCACGGCTTGGGCCGCTTGGCTGGCCGGCACCATGAACCTCATGGAGTACACGCGGTTCCGGCCTCTCTTCGTTCTTGCCGCCGTCGCCTTGGGGGTCACGAGCTGGCTTTACGTGCGCGAATTTATCGCCGTGCGGGCCTTGGGGGTGCTGCTGCTTTTGGGCGCCAACATTCTTTTGGACGCCTGTTTTCTTCGGGAAGACAAGCTCCGCCTGATCGCGGTCGGGTACGCCTATGTGCTCATTGTGAAAGGTATGTGCATGGTGGGAGCTCCTTATCTTTTACGGGATGCGATTGAATGGGCTTTTGCCAGCCCCTTCCGCGGGAAACTTCTTCTTCTGTTTGGACTGGCCTTTGCCCTTGTCTTGTTGGGTCTAGGCGTGTTTGTGTACTGATCCGGATTTGAAAATCCTCGTCATCCGTGGCGGCGCCCTCGGGGACTTTCTTCTCACCTTGCCGGCTGTGGCCGGCCTCCGCCAAAAATGGCCCGAGGCCACCCTCGAACTCGTCACCAACCCCGGATTTGGTGAACTCGTCACCGGGCCGGGTCGCGTGGACGAAGTTCGTCCGATTGACCGTCCCGGCCTGGCGGGATTTTTTGCCAAGGGCGGGGTGTTGGAGCCGGACTGGTGTGACTATTTCTCCGAATTTGACCTGACCATTTCTTACCTGTTCGACCCAGACGGAATCTTTGCGGCCAACTGGAAGCGGGGCGGCGGGCGGGGGCAGTATCTGGCGATTGATCCCACCGCGCCAGCCTTGGCGGCCTGGAAACACCTGGCCGATCCCCTCCAATCTTTGGAGGTACGACCCGGGATGTCCCATCTGCTCCGTGGCGAAAAACTGATCGGCCAGGAAAAATCCGTACGATGCGGGATGATCCCCCGGTTGGTCGTTCATCCCGGTAGCGGTGGCACTCGCAAGTGCTGGCCGCTGGAGGAATGGATCGGAGAGCTGCAAATCTGGCAAAAAGAACAGCCCATGGAACTGGTCTGGCTGGCTGGAGAGGTGGAAGGGAATCTTTTGCGCCGTGTTCCCGAAGGTTTACGGGGTGAACCCCATCGGACGGTGGAAAACCGGCCCCTTCCAGAGGTGTTTCGGCTTCTGCAATCCTCCGACCTGTATCTGGGGCACGACAGCGGCATCAGCCATTTGGCGGCCTGGAGTGGAGTTCCTTGTGGACTTCTGTTCGGCCCGACCGATCCGAAAATCTGGGCTCCGCCCGGGTCCCATGTCCGCACTTGGTATCGTAGCGGGGTCTGGCCGGAGAGGGGGGAGTTGGCCCGCTGGTGGCAGGAAGAGCTTAGGCCGATTCTTGTGATGAAAACGGCCCGCCGTTAAGGTGTGACCGAATGATTATCGCCCTGCGCCCGGGAACCGAGAAAAAGCTAGTTGACCAAGTCATCGCCGAGGTGAAAAAACTCGGCTACCAGCCCCATCCCATTCTTGGGGAGATTCAAACCGTGATCGCCGCCATCGGCGACGAGCGGGCTCATGCCTCCTTGGAAGCGCTCGCCACCTGGCCTCAGGTGGAGGCTGTTCTGCCGGTGCAACGGCGTTACAAGCTGGTCGCCCAAGAGGGAAGAAAAGCGGGCACGGTCGTCAAGGCTCACGGGGTAACGATCGGGGCCACGGAACCCTTTCGGTTGATGGCAGGACCATGCTCGGTGGAGTCCGAAGAGCAGCTTTTGACCACCGCACGGGCGGTGAAAAAAGCCGGAGCCACTTTTTTGCGTGGCGGGGCCTTCAAGCCGCGTACTTCCCCTTACGAATTTCAGGGGTTGGGGGAAAAAGGGCTGGATCTGCTGGCGCTCGCCAAAAAAGAGACCGGGCTGGGCATCGTCACAGAAGTACTTTCCGAGATGCACGTGGACAAGGTGGCCGCGGTGGCCGATATCCTGCAGATCGGGGCACGAAATTCACAAAACTTCTCCCTATTGAAGGCCGCGGCCGCCTCGGGCCGGCCCATTCTCCTTAAAAGGGGGCTATCCATGAAAGTGGAGGAGTGGCTGCTGGCGGCGGAGTATGTGATGAGTTCCGGCAACGGGCAGGTGATCCTTTGTGAACGCGGCATCCGGACCTTTGAGACGACGGTCCGCAACACCTTAGACCTCGGGGCGGTGGCGCTGGCCAAACGGGAAAGCCACCTGCCGGTGATTGTCGATCCAAGCCAGGCGGCCGGACGTGCGGATTTGGTGATTGCGCTCAGCCGGGCCTCGGCCGCGATCGGTGCGGACGGGTTGTTGGTTGAAGTACATCCCAACCCGGCGGAAGCCAAAAGCGATGGTCAACAGCAGTTGGATTTGGCCGGCATCGAAAAACTGGCCGAGGAGATTGCGCCTTTCGTGAAGGCGGCGGGGCGCGCCAGATGAGTTCCAAGGGCAAGGCGGCGGCGACCGCGCGGCAAAGGGTTTTGGTCATCGATGACGAGAAGGACGTGGCGTATTCCTTCCAGCGGGTGTTGGCGGAGGAGCCCGTGGAGGTGGTCGGGATCACCAGCGGGGAGGAAGGGCTAAAACAACTCCGCAAACATTCGGCGGACTTGGTCCTGCTGGATGTGCGGATCAGGGAGGAAAACGGCTTGGAAATCCTCCGGCAAATCCGCCAGGAGCACCCGCGGCAATTGGTCGTCGTCATGACTGCCCACGGCACGGCCCAGACCGCCATCGAGGCAATGAAATATGGGGCGTTCGACTATGTGCTGAAACCGTTTGATGTGCCCGAACTGCTGTCGCTGCTGCGGCGGGCTCTGCAAACCGCGGCCTCCATGGAGGAGTTGACCACGGACCCGGCGGAAAAAAAAGCGAAGAGCGACCCCGGACCGGTACCCGGCCTGATCGGTGCCTCCGCCTCGATGCAAAAAATTTATAAACTGGTGGGGCAGGTGGCCCGTTCCGACGCCACGGTGCTGTTGGTCGGGGAAAGCGGCACCGGCAAGGAGCTGATCGCCCGGGCGATTTACGCCAACAGTCCACGGGCGGCGCGGCCCTATGTGGCCATCAACTGTGCCGCGATTCCTGACACCTTGCTGGAGAGCGAGCTCTTCGGGCATGAGCGGGGTGCCTTCACGGGGGCACTCACCCAAAGAATCGGGAAGTTCGAGCGGGCAGACGGCGGAACCATCTTTCTCGATGAGATCGGGGACATGCCGCTGGCCCTACAGGCCAAGTTGCTGCGGATTCTGCAAAACGGGGAGTTTCAGCGACTGGGCGGGGATCAGACGTTGCGGACGCGGGTGCGGGTGATCGCCGCCACCAACAAGGACCTGGCCGCGATGGTGAGGGAAAAGACTTTCCGGGAAGATCTTTTCTACCGGCTGAATGTCGTGATGATCCAGTTGCCGCCGCTGCGGGAGAGGGCGGAGGATATCCTGCCGTTGGCAGAATACTTCCTGCAGCGAGACGGCAAAGGGAAGCGTCTGAAAATTTCCGGCAACGCCAAGCGAGCCCTACAATCCCATCGGTGGCCCGGAAATGTGCGGGAATTGGAAAATGCGGTGCAAAGGGCGGTAGTCTGCGCCACGGCGGACACCATCGAGCCGGGCGACCTTTCGGCGGAGATTGGTGGATCCACGCCGGATTCCCTATCGACAGGGGATTGGTGGAGTTCGCTGAAGGCTTCCGCCAAGGGCTTGGATTTGCTGGGGGCGGCCGAGAGGCAGCTGGTGGAGAAGGCCCTGCAGGAGTCCGGTGGCAACGTCAAGAAGGCTGCCGAAATCCTTGGCGTCAGCCGGGGGGCCCTGCGGTCGCGGATTCAGCGGCATGGACTTGCCGGGCAGGATTAAATCTTAACGAGGCGGGCAAGCGGTTTTGGCAAGGGAGAGGTGAAGCGAAGCTCTTCGCCCGTGACGGGGTGGCGGAAGCGAAGAAAACAGGCGTGGAGGGCGAGGCGGCTGGCAGGATTCGTCTTGGCCCCGTATTTTTCATCGCCCACCACCGGGCAGCCGGCGTGGGCGAGTTGGACGCGTATCTGGTGCCGGCGCCCGGTTTCCAAGGTGAGTTCCACGAGGGATCGTTGGTTCGTTGATTTCAGGACTCGATAGCGGGTGACGGCGTGCCGGGTCCGTGAGGATTTGGGTCGGACAGCAACGTGGTGTGGGTTGGATTCGTCCAAATCGGACTCGAGCAGACCGGACTCCTTGGGCATCCCACCTTCCACGACGGCTTCGTATTTCTTCTCAAATTTGTCCCAATGGGATTGCAGCACCTCCTTGGCGAGGGCCGTCTTGGCAAAGACCATCAGCCCGGAGGTCTCGCGGTCAAGCCGATGGACGATCCAGACCCGTTCGCGGGATCGGGGATGTTTGTGCCGAAGATACTCCGTCAGCTGGAAATAGGCGGTTTTTTCCGGCTCCGCAGGGCTGGAGATGCTGAGCAGGCCTTCCGGCTTCTCCACTGCTAAAAGATGGGCGTCCTCAAAATAGATTTTAAGGCCGGAAGCGAGACGGGTTTTGGGGGCGGCAAAGCGGTCGGTGCGCACGGCCACGGTGTCGCCCATCTGGAGGGGATGGTCGAACTGGCTGACCGGGCGACCGTTAACGGTGATGGCCTGGAATTTAAGCCAGGTGCGAATCTGTTTTTTCTTCTCATCGGGCCAGATAAGGAAAAGGGAGGCCAACAGAGGCCCAGGATGGGTGACCGTAAAAGGGCGAGAAGAACCGCCCATGCCGGTTGAGATTGCCCGAATGGCGGGTTTAGTGCCCACCGCCGCTAGAAACAGTAGCGAGACCGCCCTTGGGTGCATGGTAACTTACCACAAGCAGAGTGAGCACGGCAGCGATGCCGAACGCAACCCCGCCCGCGGCGACAGCCCGGACCGGATCGTCGGCGAGGAAAAATTGCATGGCCGGGCCGAGTGCCAGCGTGGCGACGACCTGCGGGATGACGATAAAAAGGTTAAAAATGCCCATATAGGCACCCATATTTTCTTTGGGCAGGGCGGTGCTGACCATCGCGTAGGGCATGGACAGGATGCTGGCCCAGGCGATTCCGACGCCGACCATGGAAAGAAGAAGGATATCTTTGTCGTTGGCGAAAAGAACCGACGCCAGACCGACGCCCCCGGTCAAAAGGCAAAACGCATGGACGGGTTTGGCGCTGAAGCGCTTGGTCAGCTGGATCAGCACAAAAGAAAATACAAAGCAGACAGCATTGTAGACGGCAAAGCAGAACCCGGCCCATTCCACCGCCATGGCAAACTCGGGAGAATTTGGGGTGGCCTGATACAGACGTTTTGCCACCGCCGGGGAGAAATAAATCCACATGCAGAAGAGACCGATCCAGGTAAAAAATTGAACCACGCCCAGCTCCCACATCCGGCGCGGGATACGCATGACCAAGCCGGCAATTTCCCCCAGCCCGAGCGACCAGTCGAATTTCCGGGCCTGAATCTCGGCCAACTCCTTGTCCGAGGGGGGGTATTCCCGGGTGGTGAGCACCGTGTAGAGTACGGCGGTAAAAAAGGCGACGGCACCGATATAAAAGGAAAGTTTCACCGAGGCGGGAATATGACCGCCCCCGGCTTCCTCCACAGGCACCCCGAACCAGTTGGTCATCATCCAAGGTAACGCGGAGGAAACCGTTCCTCCCAGTCCGATGAACAGACTTTGCATGGCAAATCCCTGGGAGTTTTGGTCCTCCGGGGTGGTGTCTGCCACCAGGGCGCGGAAAGGTTGCATGCTGGCATTGATGGACACGTCGAGAACCCAAAGCAGACCGGCAGCCATCCAGAGGGTGGGGGAGTTGGGCATGAGCACGAGGGCCAGCGAAGCCAGCACGGCACCCACCAGAATGAAAGGCCGCCGCCGTCCTAACCCGGTCCAGCAGCGATCGCTCATTTGACCGACGACCGGCTGAATCAATAGTCCCGTCAGGGGGGCGGCGATCCAAAGCCAGGCGATCTCATGATCAGCCGCGCCGAGGTACTTGTAGATCGCCGACATATTGGCCATCTGAAGGCCCCAACCAAACTGGATTCCCAGGAATCCAAACGACATGTTCCAGATCTGCCAAAAGGAAAGGCGGGGTTTGTTCATGACTTCAACTATTGCCGCAACAGCCCGCCAACCAAGGCGGTTTTTCGGTCATGGCTTCGTTGGATCGGGCTTTGTTTCTGAATTTTCCTCAGAGGTATTTGCCGGAGAGACGGTTTCAACGGAAGGCGACGGTTCCGGAGTTTTTTCCACAGAAGTCAAACGGGGAGCGGGTGAGGGGAGAGGATCTGTTCCCTTGGTAATCGATTGGTCCAAATGAAAAAAACGAATGAGGTCGTCAAATGAGTTTTGCCCGTCCCGGGGTGATTTCCTTGCGCCGACGCCCGCTTGGGAGACGGCATACATATGGGGAGGCCCATCGGTTTTTGAATTCACCAAAGTGGGCATGGGGCGGAGCAGTCCCTCCCCGGAAGCGGACTGAGCCTGTTGCTCTTTAAGACGCGCCCCATAAACCATGCAGTCCGAATCCGAGAATGATTCCAAGCCAGCATCCTTGGCCACGCGCGCCCGGGAAAGAAGATCCACCTGCCCTTTGGTGGTTTCGCCGTATTTTTGAACCGTGATCTCATCCGTTAGCTGTTTTTTTGTGGGAATGTAGCCTGAAGATGTCTGGGGCTCACGGGTCTCTTCCGGATCCGGAAACAAGGCAGCCGCCCGAGCCCCTGCGTCCTGTTTTTTTTGACGTTCTCCGGTAATCAGGCCCCTCTGAAGGTCATTGTCTTTGCTGGCCCAGCTCGCATGGTTTTGGCGTGTCTGAAAAGCGGTTCGGTGATTATTGTCAAAATCAAACGGCGTATAAGGGGTTTCCAGTGGCTGGGATTCCTGGGCAGTAGCCGAAAGGGCCAAGCCGATCAATAGCACCCCACAGGCAACACGCATGGGGTTTTTATGACCCTCCGATTCCTTTCCGCCAACGGTTCTTGCGGGGGCCAAAGGATAAGTTGGGAATAAAACAAGCTTGAGGCGGCCCCAAGGTCTCCGAAGATATCCGGATGTATTCGATCGTGGGCGGTGATGGAAAAACCTACGGCCCGGTTTCGCCGTCAGAAATTGAGCGGTGGATTCGAGAAGGCCGTGCCGATGCCAAGACAAAGGTTAGGAGGGAAGGGGAAACCGAGTGGAGGGAGTTGGGAACCTTGCATGACTTTTTCCCGAAAACGGCCCCTCTGCCTCCTACCCTCGGACGGTTGGCGGGCCCGCGGCATTTCGTCATCCAAAGCGGCTTGGGAGTGCAGGCGTGCCTCTTGGCGGCTTGGCATACCTATCGGCAAGATCCTTGGCGGATCTCTGGTGTGGTGGTGCTGACGTTTCTAGCCCAGTTCCTGATGAATAATATCCCGGTGGCCGGCCTGATCCTGGCTTTTCTGCTGAATGGCCCCATCCTCGGGGGGCTGTATTACTTTTGTCGGCAGGCGTTGCGGGGTTCGGCTACGGGGGCGAGCGACATTACTGGCACCATCCGGGAAAGATTTCTGCCCTGCTTCCTGGCCACCACGGTTTCTAACCTGCTCGCGTTTGGCCCTCTTCTTCTTGGACTGATTCCCGCGGCCGCTCTGGCGGCCGGTCTGGACACCATTTCTCCCGCCAAACTCATGGAGCGGCCGGGACTGGCTGCGGCCATGGCTTTGCCGCTCTTGGGTGGTTCCTTGGCGATGTTATACCTGCTCTTGTTATGGTCCTTGGCGGTTCCTTTGGCGGCCTGCAGCTCGATGGATTTCTGGGAGGCGCTGAAGACCAGCTGGCATGGGGTCAGGGCCAATCTCCTCCGCTATTTTCTCCTCCTAATGACGCTAACGGCGCTCAATCTGCTCGGGGTTCTTTGTCTGGTGATCGGTCTTTTTATCACCATTCCGCTTACATTACTGGCCACGATGGCCGCTTATGACCAAATCTTCCGCCCCGGAACCGCCGATTCTCGCTGACACCGAGAAGGCTCGGAACTGTCTTGGTCTGAACGCTACCGTTTTGCCCGGGCTGGGGACCTTTCGCCATGGCGCTTACCTCCGTGGCTTGTTGGAAATGACGGTGGCGGTGGGGGGCACGCTCTGGTTTTGTAAAACCCTCTTTCTCGTCGCCGGGGAGATGACGGGAGGCCTAAAAATTTTCCACGCTCTGGGCATACATGCGGGAACACTTTTGATCAGCGCGATCGTGGTGGTGGGAAGTTGGGTTTCCGGGGTGAGGTATGGAAGATCGGTTTTGAAGGGCAGAACGTGAATTAGATACTAGATACCCATGGCTATGGGTGATGGGGAATAGGTTATGGGAACCAACCACTAATTACCTTCGGCCAGGGGTCGCCCGATATGGGCCGGAAGCATGAAGATGCGGCTTTTCGAGCGTTTCCACCCGCAGCGTGAATCCATTCCCGTTGGCGAAGGGGTCGACGCGACCGGCAACGGCCACCACGGGGTGTTGGGCCGTCACCGCGCCCCAGCGACGGTAGGCATCGGCAAACAGTTCCGTCTCCACCATCCCGGTCCGGTCGGCGAGGGTGAGAAACTTCATCAACCGACCGTCGGACTGTCGATGGGCCCGCTCGGCCACGATCAGGCCGCAGGTGCGCACCCAACGTCCCGGATGACGTTCCAGTTCCGCGATGGGGACATAGCGCTCCCAGTGGATTTCCGGATACAGGTCGAGCGGATGGCCGGAGGCGGTGAAGCCGAGGAGTTCCATCTCGTCCTTCAGTTTTTGGATTCGCCCCGGTTCCTCGAGCTGCCCGGGCAGGTTCCTGTCCGGCGAGAAAAATATCGGAAACTCCTCCCGGCTCCTTCCGCGGAAAGCCCCGTGGCGGCGCCAGTCCCAAAACAGCCGCGTTCTTGTGGGTTGAAACCCGTCCAGAGCCCCGGAGCGGAGCAGAGAACCCATCGCCTCCGCATCCGGTCGGACCCTTTCCAGAAAGTCGATGAGGGAATCGAACGGCCGGAGAATCCGTTCCCGGACAATGCGGCGCGGCAGGGCGTCGCCCGTGTCCCGGATCACGGCCAGGGGAACACGGATCCCGTCCGGTTCGGTAAGAAAAACATGGGAGTCCGAGCGGGAGACATCGGGAGGAAGAATTCCGATCCCCAGCCGACGGCACTCCAGCGTGTAGGCCAGCCGGGAATAGAAACCCTTTCCGTGGGTGAGGACGGCGGCGAGAAATTCCCCGGGGTGATATCGTTTGAGCACGGCGGCTTGGTAGGCCTCCACCCCGTACGCGGTGGAGTGGGCCCGGCAGAAAGCGTAGCCTTGGAAACCAAGAAGGAGATTCCAGACCTTTTCGATTTCCGCCGCTGTCCGGCCCCTTTCGCGGGCGGCGCGGGCGAACTCAAGTCCCAACCTCTCCACCGTGAGCATGTCCTGCTTGATCAGGCTGCGGCGCAGGACGTCGGCCCGGCCGGCATCCAGCCCGGCGAACGCCTCGCAGATCTGCAGGACGTGCTCCTCATAGGCGATCAGGCCGAAGGTGGAGCGGAGCACGGGTTCCAGCGAGGGGTGGATGCAAGGAATGGGGGCGAGGCTTTGATAGCGGCGCGCGAACTCATCTTTTTTCAGTTCGTTGGCCGCCCCGGGGCGGATCACGGAGACGATGGCGATGAGGCAGTCGATGTCCCGCGTCCGGCACATCCGGTTGAGCGTGGTCATGGCGGGGCTCTCCACATGATGAACACCGCGGGCGCCGCCGGAACCGATCATCTTCCAGACCTCGAGATCCTCCCATGGGGCCAGTCGATCCAGATCGAGGTTGGAGGCGGGCCGGGGCGGGACCGCCAGCGGGCTGGGGGCGAGAGGTTCGGTGGCAACGCCAAAACGGGCATCGATCCCGCGGGTGCGGAGGGAGGCGCAGGCATCGCGCAACACGGAGAGGCCGGCTTGGCCGAGGATGTCCATCTTCACGAGTCCGAGGGCCTCGACCGCGTGCATGTCGAGATGGGTGGCCGGCCAGCCGGAGGCGGAAGGGAAGACGGGAGACAGGTCGGTGACCGGCGGGCCGGAGAGAACCACGCCGCACGGATGCATTTTCGGATAGCGGGGGAAGCCGTCGAGCCGGCCGGCCAGTTCCATGGCGAAGGCGTAGGGATTTTCCCCGATCGGGAGTTCGGCGCATTCGCGGCTTTCCGCCAGGGCGGCGGAGAGGTCCCGGGCGCGGACGCGGGGAACGTGCTCGGTGAACCGGCGGATCTGGAACTCCGAGACGCCGAGGGTTTTGGCGATCTCGGCGAGGGCGGAGCGCGCCTGATAGGTGGAAAAGCCACCGACCACGGCACAGTGCTCCGGCCCGTGCCGGCGGAAGAGGATTTCAATGACCTCCTCGCGGCGGTCGTGGGGGAAGTCTATGTCGATG